>Ga0302252_1000042_pt1 | contig 180782 bp, 138 predicted proteins | sample AAG_RA_Leu_MG_FD_193511 | JGI IMG/M metagenome (GOLD analysis project Ga0302252, IMG submission 193511) | Enriched activated sludge microbial communities from anaerobic digester in WTTP, New Holstein, Wisconsin, United States - AAG_RA_Leu | ecosystem: Engineered > Bioreactor > Anaerobic >... | reverse complement strand
GGCCTGTGTCGGAGCCGTTGTCACAGGAGCCGTCTTGTCGGCGCCGGCCTGCGTTGGAGCCGTTGTCACAGGAGCCGTCTTGTCGGCGCCGGCCTGCGTCGGAGCATCTGTCACTGGAGCCGTCTTGTCAGCGGCCTGCTGAGGCTTGCCGGCAGTGGATGCTGGAGCAAAGGAAATCTTCGGATCCAGCAGTGGAGCCTGCTGAGTAACCTTCTGCTGCAATCCTGCCGTTCCCTGCGGGGGCGCCTGTCCTGCACCGGGCTTTTTGGCATCGAGTCCGGAAGAAGCCAGGCGTGCCTGGCCTGCCATGCCCTTTGAAAGAGGAGGCAGACCGTTTCCTATGTTTCCATTAAACGACGTAACCATACCGCTCCCGACCGGCCCCATCATTCCGGGCTTAGTCTGGGCTGGCTTTGCGGAAGGCTCCTGAACAGTGCTCTTCTGACTCAGCGCGGGATTGGGCGTGAATCCTCCCAGGCCTGCTGGAGGTATATACAGGGCCTCCTTGCGCTGCCGCGCGTTTGAGAGGCCGAACACATTTCTGTATGAATCGGTCTTATCCCTGACAGAGACAATTCGCGGCGAGCTGTCATTGCCGGAGCCCTGCTGAGCCTGAGGCGTCTGCTGGCGCCCGCCGGCCAGGAAATGGGGCATGTTCGCGCCGCCGGAGCCTGCATTGAAGGTCTTCTTTTCACCCTGCTTCTGGGCAGTCCGGGCTGCCGAGCCTGACAGAGGCCCTGCCCCGGGCTTCTTTTCCTTCCCTTCTTCAACGTCTGAGTGAACCTGTGCGCCGTCAGTCGATTTCTCCTTATCGTCCTTCTCCTTGGGCTTCAGGAAATGCGCCGAGCCCTGGGAGATCATGGCCTTGATCTGGTTCTCGAGAGCGACGTTCTTGTCGGGCATCGCCCAGCGCTCCTGGCGTACGTTCTGCTGCTCGTCCTTTTCGTTCTCCATCAATCTGGGTTTCTCGTCCTTCGCGGAGCCGGCAAAATCAAGCCAGCTCTCCATGAAGAAGTCCGATACCTGCGACTTCGTGCGGGAGGCTTTCGTGCCGGTGGCGCCGGCAGTTCCCTGCGCCTGTGCCGCTTCCTCCGCATCCTGCTGCTCTTTTGTCTGAGCGGCCTCGGATGCAGTGGGGGTAGTGAATATTTTGGCTTCCTTCGGAGCGAAGGCCTGTTTCTGAACGAGCTGTGCCAGAGGGCCCTGCATCTCAGTGGCCGCGTCTGGAGTCTGAACCTCCTCCTGCGTGGTGGGAACGAAGTCTTCCTTCTCCTGCCCGAGCTTTTTGGATTCAGCCTGATCCGGCTGCTTGGCAGTCTCTTTCTGGACTCCGTCCAGTACGGGCTTCGTGGAAGTGTCCCTGGTGAGAAGCTGCTTTGTCTGCGTATTGGATTCAGCACCTTCGGCACCGTGTTTGCCTTCCTCACCTGTCTCCGCCTTCTGAGGCTGCTTTTCTTTCTTTTCCTCAACGTCCTTGGGACGGAGCATCTGGTAGTTGAATTGCGTTGCGCGATCTATCATGCCGTCTGACATATGACTTTCCCCCTGCAGGTTAAGTGGTTATGGCGTTGTGGAGCCCTCCACAGCTTTCCTCTAAAAATAATAAATTAAAGTTACACTAATCCCTATCATGTTATCACTTAAACCGGAGAAAAAGTAAAGTGGATCGACGTGATTTAACAAAATGTTAACTTTCGATATCGATATTATACCATAAAAAGATTCTACACCTGTCAGGCGGCGCCTGAAATCTAAAATTCTTCTGGTGTAAAAAGGATAGGTGGGGATAGAGGAGAGAGGGAGAGTAAAACAATTGAGAGGTCTGTCTTTTTAAGCAATATAACACTGTTTTCTGAATCCCTCTACATCTCAGCATTGTCTCCATCTCCCCATTGTTACACTCCCTGTCAGGTATTTTTCTGGAAAGGTTATTGACTTATTCGCGGGTATTGCTTCAGAGTCAGAACGGGTCGGAGAGCATCAGGGGGTCGCAGCTCATCCCGTAATCATGGAAAAAAATGCGGCATCCTCCCGTGCAGATCCCTTTCATACCGCATCTGCCGCAGGCTGATGATCCGATCGCCGTCCATTCGCGAGCCCTTTCTCCCGACAGGATATCTCTCAGTCCCGCAGACAACAGGGAGCCGTACTGAAAACCGGTTAATCTGCAAGGCTTCAGCTCTCCACAGGCTGTGATGAAAAGAAAATCCTTTCCGGCCCTGCATCCGCAGGACAGCCTCGAGAAGCACAGGGGAAGGCATGACTGCAGCAAGACAGGCAACCCTGCCTCTGCGACACTGCCGATATAGGCCAGAACCTTTCCAAGGCTGCGGCGGCTGATGGACAGTCCATCTCTCAGCGGGCCTGTGTAGCGGCTGAAAAGATGCCGGAATGCCCCGCTCCCGAGGCTCAGGGATATCAGCTCTCTTATCCTTTGCTTGTTCTGTTCCCGGATCTCAGTGATGATCTGAAACGGGATGCCGCGCTCCGAAACCGCGCCGACCGCCTTCCAGATAAGAGATGGAGAACCGGATGTATCCGCTATGCTTCTGAAGCGCTGCTCAGGGGTATCCAGATGAAATGAGAAGCCCATGAAAGCCGGAGATCTGCTGACTGCCTTGAGTAATCTGAGAGGCTCAGGCCAGCGCCCTGAGCTTTGAACTGAATAAGGGACGACATGCCTGTCTAAAACTGAGATCAGCTCGAAGAGCCGGCCATATGCTGCCGGCTCGAGGCCGCAAAGATGCACGGATTTAACTCTCTCCCTGTCCTTTGACAGAATCCCGGCGGCAACTGACAGAGGAAGATCATCAGACTCTGAACCCGCAGCATCATTGCATGCGCCTGCCGAAAGCCCGTTCGGAGCAATCTCGATGAACAGTTCGATGCCTGTCCCGTTCTTCATGAGGACTCCCCATTGATCTTTCTGAGCGCGTCGAGCCAGCCTGACTCGCGCGGCCACCTGAGCTCCGTATAGAGCTCCATCACTTCACCGGCGCAGCGTGCCTTCGGGAAGAAAAAGCTCAGGCCCCGGCTTCCCGACATGAGATTGCCGCTCCACACCGCTCCCATTACGCTCTCTTCAAGACGCGAGGCCGAAGCGGAGGCGGCTCTTCTGACAGAGTCTGGCATCGTGTCGCTGTCAATGAGCTGCTCCAGAAAATGCCCCATGTCGCAGAACGAGGTATATGGCTCAACACGCACGGCATAGTTGCCGCTGTGCCAGATTCTGTAACGTATCCGATGCAGCTCTCCGATACCCGAGCTTTCCAAAATAAGTATTTGATGACTGAGCCGCGAAAAACAATCTGCAAGCGCCGGGATTCTGGACGGAAGTATCGCCGAAAACTGCGGGGTCACTGAATCCAAAGCGTCGCTGCTGGCAGAGGGCCTGGTGCATGCGACCGTCCGAAGAATTGACGAGGCCATCCAGAAAGCGTCTTCGACGGCCGACTCGAAAAGGCCGGCCAGGACCTCCCTGACCGGTATGCCGAAGTGGAGCGCTTCATCCTGCGACGCCATCAGCACGGTGCAACACTCCGAAAGCTCCAGAGCCACCTCGGCCATGGCCATCCAGCAGCAGTCCAGCACGACGACGTCTACTGCCGGTCCCGTCTTCCCTGCAAGCCCTTTCAATGCTCCGGCCAGAGCCGGAACGGTCATCTCGTCTTCTGCCCCGTCATCGCAGCAAAGCCCCAGGAACCCGTCCGAGTGACCTATGATAATGAGCACCGATCTCTTCGACGGAAATCTTTCTGCGCCGCTCTGCAGAAAATGCAGAAGCACCTCAGGAGAGGCCGAGTTGACGGCGCCTGAGAGCCAGCTTTCTCTTGTTTCTCCACTGAGTGAGAATCCGGACATGCCGCACTCTGACGATACTGCAGAGAGCCTGTCCCATCCGACGACAACGGCGCAGCTCTCAGGGCATCGAACGTCCCATATAGATGCGACAAGGCTCTTCGCCTTGTCGTCAAGCCCCATCAGACAGCTGTCTCCGGCCAGGTAGACAAAGACTGTCAGCTCTCTCATGGCCTCACCTGCTCCCCCTGTCTCCATATGATTCGGCGAATCCGGGAAGCAGCAGAAATCCTCCTGCACAGTCACATGGCGATACCAGCGAAGCCAGATCGCCGAGAATCCATTGCAGCAATGCCTGCGCATGCATGCAGGTCTGCATCCTGCCTGAAGCCTCTTCCCCGCCTCGAAGGACTGAGCATGCGCCGCCGCAGATCGTCAAGGCCGCGCAGTTTCTGCAGCGCCTGTCAAACCATGGAAAAACACATGGGCAGCGCGAAGACACTCTTCCGGAGCGCTCCGAATCCTCCGTTATCGCATCTCCTTCCAGATCATCCATTTCAGTTGCAGGCTTCGTAGCATCTCCTGGCGGCAGCCGGCGCCTGCCTTGCTTCCACGACAGGGCTTTGCGGACAGGCCCTGAAAAGCCCGGTACAGCCGCCATCGCAGAAGGACCGTGGGCACAGCCGAAAAAAACAGGCCTCCCATCTGTAAAAGCCCGGAGCCTCCTCAGCGTAGACAGCTCCTTCACTCCGAAGCGCCTCAGAAACTCATGAGCCCTGAGAGCCCTGTCTACTGCAAGACCTGACGGTATGGACAGCTCAGAGCCGCTCAGGAACGCAAGCTCTATCTCCCTGCATTCCAGCGCCTCGACGAAAAAGTGCACTATATCATCCAGCGACGATATGTTGTGCAATCCCGCGCGGCACAGGATGGACGGCACAATCCCCGACCGCGACAGGGCGCCGAAAGCCCTGAGCACGTCATTGAAGGTCCCCCTGCCGTCTTTCGTCCTCCTGGCCTGATCGTGCTCCCGTTCCCTCCCGTCAAGAGACAGCTGCACTGATACACCGAGATCTCTCAGGATTCGGGCCTTTCCTTCATCGAGGCACAGCCCGTTTGTGCGCAGCTCCATATTGAGATAACCTGCCCGGACCTCATCTGCCCTCTTCCTGGCGAAGGCCATCAGATTTTGGACCAGATCCCAGTTCCGGCCAAGATCCTGTTCAGTAATAACGATATTGAGATCTGTATTACTGTCGCAGATTTCGAAAAATCGGGAGATCGCCTTCATTCCCTCGCCGGATGTCATCTTTTCGTCTTCGACAGCATTGCGATCGCAGTAGCAGCAGCGCATCGCGCAGTCGTTCGACGTTTCCATGAGCAGCGTGGAAGGCCTCTTTACACATTCTGACTCCATTTGCCTGATAAAGGGAATCATCTCGTCACTGTCATCGTCAGAGCCGCTCATGAAGGATTGATCCTTCATGATACGGACAATCTCCCACTCATGCATATAACCGGGAAGAATGCCCTCCCCTGCCCTGCACAGTGAATGGAGCCGCATCAGGTCTTCTCCTCCGGCTATGACCTTCATGGTGAGCCGGTGATAGAGCATCGACAGGGAGCCCATCCTGAAGAAGAAAACATTCGGCGAGAGCCTCAGCGGGCCTGAACCATCGCCATCCCTTCCGCCGAGGGAGATCCGGTAATCTGCCAGTCTTTCAGGCGAGAGATATTCCATCAGTGCCTCCCCTGCCTGTATGCAGCCGCTTCTTCGAAGAGCATCTCGACAGCCCGGGGAAGCAGCGCTTTCATCATCCCGCAGTGAACGGCGTCTTTCCCCAGAAAGTCGCCGTGTCTTACAAGACCCTCATGTATGCAGCCTCCTCCGCAGAGCGCAATTGCCATGCAGTTGCGGCAATCCTCTCTGAAAAACGGGGAGCGCCGGAGGAATAGCGATCCGGAGCTTCTGCCAACTATTGAGTTCTCTATCGAGGCATCGTGCACGCTGCCCCAGAGGCACCTGTACTCTTCGGCCATGTTTATGCATGGGCCCGCGCTGCCGTCCGGCATCACGCTGAGCTGGCCTCCATAGGCGCTGCAACTCTTCCTGCTGATCCTCTCGAGAGAAAGCCTCATCATGAGCGGCTGGAATATGTTGTCTGCAACGCGATTCTTTCTGAGCAGAGGATATATGCCTGTAATCTGCGCGGCAAAATCACCTGGAGCCGTACCGGAATGGCTTTCCGACGAAAGGCCTTTGACAGGATAGAACCGTATCTCCCTCGCCTCCAGCCTGTTTAAGAAGAAAGACACCGATTCGTAAAGGCTGTCCACGTTGTGGGCTCCGACAACGCAGCTTATCGCCGGATGAAGCCCCCTCTTCTTCAATGTATTGTATCCCCTGACAGCGGCCCTGAAAGATCGACCGCCTCTCGGGCCGCGCCTGAAGGCGTCGTGCCGTGCCTCAGTCCCGTCGATGGATATCACGGGCCGGACGTTGTATCTCTTCATGAAATCGGCCACTTCCGCGCTGATGAGAGTCCCATTCGTGAAGAGCTCTATATCTGTCCCGGAGGCCGATCCTGATTCACAGTCCCTGATATTCTCCACGGCAATCCGGAGCACATCCCGGTTCAGGAGCGGCTCCCCTCCGTACAGGACCACAGTGGCCTTTTCTCTTCTGCCGAGGCTCCTGAACAGCGACAGAGCCCTCAGTGCCGTTCCTCCATCCATCGATGGCGTGGAAGCGGAGGCTCCTCTCAGCCCCAGGCAGTATTCACATCTGAGATTGCATCGATGGGTCAGGAAAAGAAAGAGGACCGAAAACCGTTCATCCATCCCTGCGCAGGCATCCTGAAAGGCTTTTAGATCAATCAAGGGATTTACGTCCCTGTCGACAAGAAAGCCATTCGTCTTAAGCATCGATAGAGCTTCAGTATCACAGGCTCCGGACATGGCGTATTCAAGCCTGCGGCTTTCAGGTTCAATGGATAGGAGATCGAGGATGTCGCAGAGCGCCGCCGAGCCGCAGAACTTTTTCTGCGAAAGGCTGTGATATAGATAGGTCCGCTCTCTGCTCCTCCAGTAACGGGCAAATGGCGTGAGCCTGCAACTCCTGAGAATGTGCAGGACTGCCTGCTCATTCAGGGAATCCATCGATACGGCTCCAATGACAGGGTTTTTGTCTGCCCTGTCGAGCCACTTGAAAAAAGCATTTCCCGCTTCGTCTCTGTGCCCTCTTTCCATCATTCCAGCTCACTCCGCATGCGCATGTAGTAATCGAGGTTCGAGATGCCGCTCTTCAGCCTCAGCGCTTCATCCAACTCCCTGCGGGCCGATTCCCTCTGCCCCAGATCTCTCTGCGCCCATCCTGCAAGCCCGTGATACCATCCAACCGAGGGCTCCATCTGCTGCGCTTTCCTTATGTGCCCCAATGCCTCGGAGGCGCGCCCGAGCCTGATCAGTCCATATCCGGCCTGCCCGCGGAATATTGAGCACTGCGGGAACTCTTTCATCCCCTCCAGCGCCCAGTACAGCATGGTTCCCCACTCTTCTGCGTCCTGAAACATCACTATGAGATTGCAGTACGCCGTGAAGTGATCGCCCTCAGCTCCAAGCGCCCTTCTGAAGGCCCGCTCGGCTTCCCTCAACTGCTTCGTCCTCAGATAAAGAAAGCCGAGGCTCGTGTAGAGTCCGGAAGAGGCATAGCCTTCCTGCCCGCACTCGCTGAAGAGCTTAAGCGCATCGCCATACTTACCGCTGTGGAGCCTGCACAGGCCCGTGTAATATCTTGAGAGAGGCGAAGGTTCCTGCTGCATGAGCCTGTCGTATCTCGCAGTGATCTCCTCTCCTCTCCCGCCTTCGAAGCTGAGCCTTATAAGCTCCCTGTGGGCATCCGAGAATGTCGGGGAGTCTTTCACGGCATCTTCAAGAAGCGCCGCAGCCTGGCCTGCATCTGCCTTGCCGGCCAGGCCCAGGGCCTCTTCATAGAGTCTCCCTGCTCTGGCGGAACGGGCCTCCCTCACCGGACTCCTTATCGTGCGCCGCTCCATGCGCTCGACAGGCGCGACGTCGAAGCCTTCGAGACGCGACTCGTCTGACAGGGGATACACTTCCATCGAAAGCAATACAGGACAGGGCCTGCTGCTATCGCAGGAGCCCTCAGGAAGCACGAATCGGGTCTCCCCCTCCCAGAGCCGTATATACGACGCCCTCTGCTCGGCCAGGCAGAGATAGCGGCTCCTGTCATCGAACCTTCCGAGAGTGACATCGACAGGGACCCAGCCAGTTTCCTCCGTAAATATCTCCGCCCACGAGTGGGTCTGAGGGTAATAGAAGCTGTCCTTCGAGATGAAAAGACCTGAGAAAAACCTGGCCGGGATGCCTGCGGATCTGCACAGCGAGACGAACAGAAGCGTGGCGTCGCAGCACTGCAGCTCCCTGTCGGACAGGCACTCGCCGGGGCTTCTTGGCTCGGGCCGCTCCCTGAATACGAAGTGGCTCTGCACATATTCATATATCCTTATGACTCTGTAATAGCTGTTCTTTTCACCGGCAACGATCCGGCCTGCCAGTCTGCTTATGCTGCCGGCGCTTCGCTCCTCCGAAGCCCAGGGTAGCTTTCCCGTGTAATCAGCAGGGCCGGGCGCATGCATCCTCCCTGACGATAGATCGATCGGAAATATCACATGAAAAAGGGTCGCATCAAAGGATACGCTGATATCCGGCCCGCCTCCGGCAGGGCTCTTGAACGGGAACACGGCTCCCCTGTTTCCGTCCCTGAGAGTCACGACCCTGAGAGGCTTTGGAGAGACTGCCAGGTTGTCGATTCTCTGAAAGGGATATATGCCGGTCGGAAGAGGCACGATGATTGCAGAGGGACCGTCCTTTGGACGACTGTCCTGAACAGGCCTGTATCTCATCGTGACGTGAAAGGCCTGCACACTCCTGATTTTGAATTCTGCCCCGGTCAGGGCATGCCTGCCTGAAAACAGGCCGAATGAACACAGCGCTGTAACCACGAGCAGCAGTGGCAGCAGAAGATGTGACGCTTTGAAAAGCTCATGCCGCATGAGACTGAGTTCGTGCTCATTTCAGACACACCCTCCTTCAGCGGACACAGATGCTCAAAGCGTTGCCGTTGAAGGAATAACGAGTAAAAGCGAAGAAGTCTTCCGGGTTGTCGTTGCCAGCAGGCATCATCCCGCCTGACAGACCCGCGTTTTTCCAAAGGAGGTAACCGTGAGTGACAATATCAAGGTAAAGATCCCACTCAGACAGGCCAACAGACTCATCAACCACGGGCCGGTCTGCCTTGTCTCGTGCAGAGTCAGAGACGGGAAGCCCAACTGTCTTCCCATAGCATGGGCCATGCCTGTGAGGCATGAGCCTCCTGTCATCTGCGCGGTCATAGGGAGAGGTAACTACTCATTTGAATGGATACGCAGAAACAAGGGGTTCGTAATCAATATCCCCCCTGCATCGATGCTGGATATCGTTATGCAATGCGGGAGCGTTTCAGGCCAGGATGTAGACAAGTTTGAAAAGTTCAACTTGACGGCAATCCCTGCAGAGACGGTCAACGCTCCAATGATAAAGGAGTGCATAGGGCATCTTGAATGCGAGGTCATCAACGAGCCGTCGTTCATTGAGAACTACAGCCTCTTCATCGCCAATGTCAACGGTGTGTGGGTGGAGAAAGACTCGTTCGACGAGATATGGAAACTCGACAGCGAGCAGTACAGGACGATACATCACCTCGGAGGGAACACATTCGTTCTCGACGGGGAAGTGAGAAGGGCGAAATAAAACGGAGGGCTTCCCTTCGACCTGGAGAGCCTGTCCCGGGCTGTGAGAATCAGGAACCTGAAATGAGTGGAGAATGCAGGACAGAATAGAGCGTCTGAAAAAACAGTTTAACAGCAGAGACAACGTGGGCATAGTGATCATCCCCGATCCAGATTCGATTGCCAGCGCCTTTGCATTTCAGACTCTGATCAGGCACTGGGTTCACCACTGCGAGACAGTTCATCTTTCTGAGACACACAGGCTGGACAACAAGGCGATGCTCCGCCTGCTCAATCTGAGCCATAAGAATTTCAGACAGATCGATATTACAAAATACAGCAAGCTGGTGATGCTGGACGGGCAGCCTTCACATAACCCGCTTCTCAGCCATGTCGCATTTCAGGTGGTGATAGATCACCATCCCAACAAGCTGGAGCAGCCCCTCCCCTTCACGGACATACGCCCTGAATATGGCGCTACGGCATCGATTATGACAGAATACCTGATCCATGACGATGTCAGGATTACGCCGCGCCTCGCAACGGCTCTCTACTATGCAATCAAAACCGATACCGACATGTTCAGGAGGACGAGCACACATCACGACCTTAACATTCTGGGACATCTCCTCCCGAAGATCAAAATAAGCGTCCTGCGCATGATAGAAGGCTCGGAGATACCCAGATCGCTCCTCAGGTATATCTCGAAAGCGCTCACTGAAGTGACCTTCAACAAAAGCCTGGCATATGTGCACCTCGGCCTTATCGAGCGGGATGAGATCTGTCCGATACTCGCAGATTTTCTGCTGCGGATCAAAGGCATTAACTGGACCATAGTTTCTGCTATTATGCAGAAGCACCTGACAATAGTGCTGAGATCGTGGAGAGAGAGAAAAGACGTTGGAAAGATAGCCGTGAAAGCCTTCAAATGCCTCGGAATGGCAGGAGGACATCGATTTGCCGCAAGAGCGGAGATCCCCCTGTCGGCCATTCCGGCGAAATATTTGCCGCTGTGCTCCAGCAGCATAGAGACATTCATCATGGACAGTATCAACAACTCGCACAGGTCAGAGGAGTGCTGACAGTCAGGCGCTAACCTCCGGCCTTGGCCTTCTGGACCACCTGAAGGGCGTTTCTGGCCTGCACGTTCTGAGGATCAATCTGCAGGGCCTCATTCAGGAACTTCTCCGCATTTGCCCAGTCCTTCTTTTTCGCGTAGCTGTATCCGATCAGGTATTTGAGCTGGTAATTCTTGTTGTCAATGGCCAGACCCATGGGAAGCTGAGAGATAGCCAGATCATACTGCTGTCTGCTTATGAAGATATTGCCCATGATGACCCACGGGCGCACATCCTTAGGGTTGGCAATAATGGCCTGCTGGCAGAATCTCTCTGCCTCATCGAACTTCTTTGATGCAAAATAAATCTGGGCTACCATGAAATAAGCCGTGAAATCCTTAGGATTTATTGACAGAGCTGCCTTGAGCTCCTGCAGCGCTTCCGCCACTTTCTTCTCTTTGATATATGTAGTAGCTCTTCGATGATGAGTTCTTAATACGAGTTCTTCTTCTTGTTCATTCATCGCAAACCTCACACCTGTTTAGTAACATCTTCATAATAAAATATTATCCATTGCCGGGCTCGATCACTTTTTTTCTGCAATTTTTTTTCAAATCCTTCTCGCAGGAAACCGGTTGATATGGCAAAGCCTGTATTGACCTCTTCAGTCGGAGACTCTCCCATTTTCCGGCAGAGTTTAATAAATGGAGAGATGGGGAGGGATATGGAATCTTACATTAATATTCTGAAACCGAACCCTTCCGGTATTTTACTCTACCTCTTCTCCGCACTCCCCTGCTCTCCTGTATTACACATCCTGAAGTGACTCTTCCAGGCAGAGCGACCTGTGTTTCCGTCCTGCCGTCTTCAGAGCCCGGCAAAAACATCAGGAGAAATGACCTCCGAAGTGGAGTCTTCTCCTGATGACTGAGTCTGGGCGATCAGCCGGATCCTGTTACTTCCCGGCGCTCTGACTGCTTAGATACTGATATGCCAGATATCCTGCTCCCGCCACGAGGGCGCTGATTATCACTCCACTGAGGATGGGGTTCTCCTTGATGGTCTCAGCCACTTCCGAAGCCCCTTTCTTCGAGCTGGCGCATGCGGCGTCAAAAGCGGTGCCAGCAGTGAAAGCCAGTTTTTCAGGGATGCCTGCCTTCTCGAGCAGAACGCCTGTGGCGACGCCGGCTGCGAAGATGACCGAGGCGGTTACTCCCGGGTGGGCCAGCATGAACCCCTTGATGTCTTCACAGGCTTCACTGACGCTCTTTCCTGCCGACGCGGCGTATTTGCCTGCAGCGTCGAAGAACTTCCTGCTTATTCCCCTGGCGTCTTTCTGTGAATCTCCTGAAGACGCGCTGTATGCCTCCTTTTCGAGATCGTCGAGCGATTTCGAAAGCTGCTGCTTCTGAGGCGTGTCTGCCACAGGAGGCTTCAGAGCAGGAGACGAGAGGGCGAGATTTATGAGATAGGCTGCGGAAGCTCCGGCTGCCACTCCGACTCCGGCCGCTATGAGCGGATTCTTTTCGATCTGCGCCTTCAACGAGCTGAGGCTTCCTGCCGCGCCGTCCACTATGCCGTATTTCTCGAGCAGCGCACCTGTGGCCATACCTGCAGAGATGAGAAGGACGACTGAGATTGCCGGATGCTTCAGCGCCTGCTGCTTTATGTCCTCCGCGACAACCTCTGCGCCCTTTCCGGTGGCCTTCGCGTACTCTGTTATCGATGTAAAGAGGGTCTTCGTAATTCCGTTGGCCTGCTTCTGGAGGTCTCCCGACGTGCTTCCCGCCATTGCCTTATCAGCATCGCCGAACGCTCTGTCCAGCTTCACCTTGTTCTCATCGGGCTTTCCCCATATGATCCCTCCGATTGTGTCGAGAGGATTTCCGGCCAGAGAAGCCTTCACCGCCCCGGTGTCCGAGGCCGGCTGGGATGCCATCATCTGCCTGGCGAGACCTGACATCAGATCCACCTCTTTCAGCCTCCCGTCCGAACCCTTTGTATAACCGTCGCCTTTGACAGCGGTCGCTCCAGCCTGCCCGTTATTTCTATCGCTCATTGTATACTGATTGAAAACCTGATTTCCGTTGAATCCGATCGCCTGATTTGTCATTTCCCCATCTTCCTTTCATGTATCATTGATCTCTTCCCATGGTCCAACTATACAGCGTCTGCATGTGTCAATCGAGTTCCGAACCCGATCCATTTTCAGTCCGGCGATCGTAACCAATTTATTAACTTTTTTACATTCTGCTCTTTCTTCGGATATATCTGGTATAATCCAATAGGATTCATGTGAAAAGGGGTGAGATGCATGTCCGATATGGAAGTCGGCAAACCTGGCGTATTCCAGCGCATGAACAGCTTTATCAGGCGGGAGATACAGGGTGAGCCCAAAAAGGAAGAAGAGGGAACCTGGAGCGGCAGCACGCTCGACTACGTCACGAAGGGCGGCATTACAGGCGGACTGGTGGGAGCAGGCCTCGGAGCGCTTGCTGACAAGATGTCCCAGCAGAAAGAGATAACCGTCACGGACAAGGTCCCTGTGATGGAGAGGACGAAGATCGGCGAGATCCCGAAGGATCACATCGCCGCCAACCCCGATGTCGGCGACCCTTCATATATAAGGCCTGACGGCAAGCCCGTTTCCGGCACGGGAGTTCCGATAGAGGGAATCGTTCCGAAGAAGAACCTTCTCGGCGGAATCGTCATGGAAGACAAGACGCAGACAATAACGACTCAGAGCAACACGATGATCTCAAACGTGCTCGGAGGCATAATAATAGGCACCATATCAGGAGCCATAGCAGGCGCCGCGCTGAAGGTCCTCAACTCGATAATACATCCGCCACAGAACAACATTCCGTGGCAGCGCTCGGCTCCGCCGGACTGGAACAACAGCAGCACATCCCAGCCGTGGTCGAGAAGCGCTCCGGACTGGAGCAACTCGGCATCACCGCAGCCGTGGTCGAGAAGCGCCCCGGACTGGAGCGATTCGTCGTCACCGCAGCCGTGGTCGAAAAGCGCTCCGGACTGGAGCAACTCATCGTCTCCGCAGCCCTGGTCGAGAAGCGCCCCGGACTGGAGCGATTCGGCATCGCCGCAGCCCTGGTCAAAGAGTGCTCCGGACTGGAATAACTCATCTTCTCCCCAGCCCTGGTCGAACAGTTCGCCTGGCTGGAACAACTCATCTTCTCCGCCTGACTGGAGGAACTCAGGCTCGCCGGGCTCATGGTCCAAGAGCTCTCCTTCGCCGTGGAGCAACACTCACAGCAAGGCGCCGTACTCCAATACTCACAGCAACGCGCACAGCAACTATGGCGACGCTCACAGTAATTACAGCAATACGCACAGCAACGCTCACAGCAACTACAGCAACTCCCACAGCAATGCGTGGGATCGCCACGTTTCCTATTGATCGCGTGAAAGAGACCGGAGAAGAAATTGAGCGAGGTGCAGTAATATGGATATGAATCCTTTGGATAATAGAGGAATATCGGGAGCAACTCCCATAAGGATGCCTGAGAGCCTTAAGCTCGACAAAAGCGGCAACGTGGAGGTGCAGCCTTCTGCCGACAAGGTCGAGATAAGAGGCAAAAAGGACGGCGCGAAGGAAAGCTTTCTCGTCAAGACTACGAGGACCGTGCTGTCCGGTTTCGGGCTCGGCAGCGGCCTCGTCGGAGGAGCTGTCATCGGCTCCGGCGTAGCGGCCGGAGGAGATATCATGGCAGGCCTAGTGGGACACAGCCTTTCATGGGCTGCCGTGTCCACAGCCGCCAAGGTGGGCGGAGTGGTCGGAGCCGCCCTGTTCGGAGTGGCAGGAGTTTACGGCGGCTGGAGTCTCGCAGGAGCGCTGATAAAGTCGGGCTCGGTGATGAAGAATCTGATCCTGTCCGAGCACTACACGGAAGACGAAGCTCAGGCGCTCAAGATGCTGAAGGGCGCCGAGGACAGCGGCAAAGACGCAAAACAGGTGCTCCGGTTTATCTCGAAGAACCGTGCCGCTGATGAGAAGGCCTCAGAAGAAGCCGGCATATACTGCGGCCTGCTGAATCAGTTCGGCAGTAAAGAGACTGATAAGGCCCTCTCTGCCTATGCATCGCTGAAAGAGTACCTCCCTCCGGGAGATGCGAGAGCCGCTGCAGTTCCAGAGCTGGAGAAGTTCACGAAGACATTCGGCACGGCGACGGACGGCATGGACGCACTGTATACGGTGCTTCAGAGCCTGAGCTCCAATGAAACGCTGGCCGGAGAATCGCAGAACGTGAGGCTCGTCGCCGATGGCCTGAAGGGATGCTCTTCCGAGCACTCGGTGATCTCCCCGGATGTGACCGGAAAAGTCTACGGATACTTCAAGAGCAATATCCCGCCTGATGAGAGAAATAACGTGATCTCGTCCACTCTCGGCGAGCTCGGGAAGTTGAATATAGAGCCGCAGGAAGCGTTGGGATATATCGAGCCCGTCATCTCGACGAGGGAGAAGGGAGCCGATCTGAAGGGGGAGACGAGGAACTTCATAGGCCTCACGAGAATGCTCGACGGCGACAAGAATACGGCGAAGCAGGCCTATGGCGAGATAAAGAAGTTCCTGCCGCCCGGAGAAGAGCGGTACAACATCATGCCCGAGCTCGGAAGGCTCTCGAAGAGCTTCGGGAACGGTTGCCTCGACGCCCTTTTCATAGTGCTCAGGAACCTAAACGGAAACGACAGGTGCGGCGCCGAGAACTCGAGCCTCCTCGACGCTGCCGACGCGCTGCGGAAATGCAGCGGCGAAGGCGAGAAGATAACAGCGCAGATGGCCGGAGATGTCTACACGTTCCTGAAGGCCAACTTCGCGCCTGACGGGAGAAAAGAGGCTCAGGACGCGGTGCTCGGGCAGTTCGGACAGGTCAAGATGAAGCCTGAAGATGCGGTCGCGCACCTGAAGGCCATAGTAACCTCACTGCAGGCAGGCGAGAGCCTCGCCACGGAAACGCAGAACTTCCTCGGCTTCCTGAAGGCGGTGGATAACAACGGGGATCTCGCCAGAACCGCGTATACATCTGTCAAGAAGTACCTCCCGCCTGACAAGGGCCGGGATCATGTGCTGGACGAAATGGGAAAGTTCACCGCATCTTTCGGCGATTCGAAGAAAGCCATAGACGGCCTCGAGACAGTCCTCTCGAACCTGAAGAAATCGGAGGATTTCTCAGCCGAGTCTCAGATGTTGAGAGACGTGGGCGATTCGCTCAGGAAATGCACCAGGGACTCTTCGGCGGTTACGCCGAAAGAGGCCGGCGAAGTCTACCTCTTCCTGAAGGAAAACTACGGCCCCGCGGAGAGAAAAGCCGTGCTCGCCGAGACGCTCGACAGGTTCGGACAGGGCTCGATGGATTTTAAAGACGCCCTGGAAAACCTGAAGACTCTTGTCAAACACCAGCAGCAAGGCGACAGCATGAAGGCGGAGACCGATCTCCTGATCGGGCTCAAAGACAGGACTGACGGCGATCTGCAGTCGGCCCGCAGCCTCTATTCAATCATCAAGAAGAACCTCTCGCCGGGCGATGAAAGGGCTCAGGGCCTGAAAGAGTACGATTCGTTCAGGCAGGTATTCGGAAGCACTGCCGAGAGCCTGCAGGCGCTCGGCACGGTGATTGGCTCGCTCAAGTCAGGAGAGAACCTGGCAGGCGAAGCGGAGAACCTGAGAAAGACAGTGGACTCGATCAGGCAGTGCTCCGTCCAGGGCTCGAAGATACCGTCGCAGGTGGCCTGCGATGTCTTTACCACTTTGAAATCTCATTACAGCGCAGGAGAACAGAAAGCCGCAGTCGATGCTACGCTGGGCAGATTCGGCAGCAGCGCGAAACTCGATCCAGCCGATGCGGCCGCAAACTTCAAGCTTCTAGTGACATCGCTGCAGAAGGACGACAGCCTGGCGGCGGAAACGGACTTCCTGATGGCCCTCCCGGAGAAGACAGGGTCCCGCATGGACAAGGCGCGCCTGGTCTATTCAGCCGCCAAGAAGGCTCTCCCTTCAGACGAAGAGAGAAGCCAGGTGCCTGGAGAGCTTTCGAAGTTCGAAAAGACCTTCAAATCGAATGACGAGGCAATCGCCGCCCTCAATACCGTTCTGGAGAGCCTGAACAAGGGCGACGGCCTTGCAGGTGAAGCAGATATCCTGAGGCGCGACGCCGATCTGCTTGCGAAATGCACAGGAGGCAAGGGCCAGATATCCACACAGAATGCAGCTGAGGCATATAAGGCGATCAAGTCGAGGTTCGCCCCTTCTGAGCGCGAAGGCGTCATGAATGCGACGCTGGAAAAATTCCCGGAATTCAGAAAGCTCGATGTGAAGGACGCCCTGGCAAATCTGACGCTTCTCGTATCATCACTGCAGAGCGGAGAAAGCCTCGCAGCCGAGACTTCTTTCCTGATGGCTCTCCCGGACAGCACAGGCGGCAGCATGGATTCTGCGAGAAAGGTTTATGCGCAGGCAAAACAGTATCTGCCTCCAGGCGACGTCAGAAACAGCGTGCCTGCAGAGCTCTCACGGTTTGCCCAGGCCTTCGGAGGCGCTCAGGCCTCTCTGGAAGCGCTCGAGCTGACGCTGAAGAACCTCAACAGGTCCGAGAATTTCGGCGAGGAAGCCGAGAACCTCCGCGGCTGCGCGCAGTATCTGAAGAGCTGCACCAGTTCCGGCGTGACGCCGGCCAATGCCCAGGCGGCATACTCGCTCTTCGACTCGCAGTTCCAGCCATCCGACAGGGACCGGGCGATCGATTCGACGCTCGGACAGTTCGGAAGTTTCACGAAGCTCGGATTCGACGATGTGATGGAGAATCTCAAAATGCTGCTGGGGACGCGCCAGAACGGCGAAGATCTGCGCGCCGAGACTTCTACGCTGATGGGGCTTCTGAAGCAGACAGGCGGCAAGATGAGCGACGCCCGTGAAGTCTACTCTTCAGCGAAGAAATGCATCGCGCCCGGCTCTGAGAGAAACGCCGTCCCTGCCGAGCTGGACAGGCTCGCCCAGACGTTCGGCTCTCCGAAGGAGGGAGTAAATGCACTTCTGACTGTGCTCAAAGGCCTCAAATCAAACGAATCTTTCACCGGCGAAACAGAAACGCTGAGGCTCTGCGCCGATTCGCTGAAACAGTGCACATCAGGGTACAGCTCTGTCGCGCTTTCAACGGCTTCAGAGATATACAGAACCCTGCAGAAGAGCTTCGATGACGACCAGCGCAGAAACGTTCTGAGCGCCACGCTCGGGCAGTTCCGCAGGATGAGCTCCGATGAAGCGGTTCAGACTTTCAACTATCTCATCGACTCGAGGCAGCGCGGCGAGGATCTGGGGAGAGAGACTGCCACGCTGATGAATCTAACTGAAAAGGCCGGCGGCTCCATTGACAAGGGCAGAAAGATTTACAACTCGATAAAGACAAAGTTCCCGCCGCAGAGCCGCGACGAAGGCCTGAGATCATATATGACGCTTCATTCACTCGAGGGATCCGCAGACAACGCCCTCGACTCCTTCCTGGGCCTTTACGAGGATCGGAAGAGCGACGACGATTTCTCAAAGTGCGTCAGCGACTATGCCGATATCTACAGGGCCTGCGGGAGCTCTTCGAGCTCGCGCGACAATGCGATGAGCGTATACAAATACCTGTCGTCCGCCTTCAGGAGCGGCTACGAGCGCGATAACGCCCGGGACGCAATGAAGAGGCTGATCGGCGCCGAGTACGGCTCAGGCGGGGCGGCAAGCGGCAAAAAGGACTTCCAGTTCGTATACACCCATATGGAAAGCGGAGACAATCTGCCGAACGAGATAAACACGTTCATAGGCTTCCTGCAGTCCGAGCGGGACTCGGAAAGAGCCCAGCAGCGCTATCTCGACTCGAAGTTCCGCGAAACCTGGCATTAAGTGGGGACAGTTAACCGATATTAACAATTTGTTAACAAATTCAGGGACAGAGCAGCCTCAGCTTTTACTGCAGGCTGCTTCTGATTATCCCGATATCTGCATTGGAAAGCGCATCATGCCAATCCTGAAGCCCAGCCATCGGTCCCATTTTTCATCTCATCAACGCCAATCCATCTACTGCGATGATTCACTATGAAGCTTACACTCTCTTCTGTGTAAGCAACCTGCTTTGCAGCTGTTCATCGTATTTTCCACAGCTTATTAACAGAAAAGCTTTCGACTGTCAACGGTTTCTGTTAAGATAAGTAGTTAACTGTCCCCGGTTTTTGAGAGGGCTCTGCCGAGGCGGGAGATGCCCTCGACGATCTCGTTTTCATCAAGCTGCGAGATGGAGAGGCGCATGAATTCTGAGGGGCCACTGTCGCTGAAGAATACGCTTCCGTGGCAGACGTGGACGCCATGCGGATGGAGCAGCATTTCCAGCTCATCGGATGTCCTTGTCACAGGGGTTTTCAGCCAGATAACGTAGCCTCCCATCGGCGGGTTCCATCTGACTGACGGGGGCATGTATCTCTCGAGCGCCGACATTGCGACCTGCATCCGCTTCCTGTACACTCGGTGAAGCCGTTTCAGGTGCATGTCGTAGTATCCCATCTCGAGGAAGTGGTGAATCGCCCTCTGCGTGAGGTTTCCGCTCGACAGATCGGTGAACCTCTTGAGGACAAGAGCCCTCTCTATCAGCTCCCTGTCTGCGGTGATCCAGCCGAGCCTGAGGCCGGGGAAGAGGGTCTTCGAGAAGGTCCCGATATAGATCACTACGTTGTGCTCATCTATGGATTTTATCGTGAGCGGGACCTTGCCGAAGTATTTCATATCCTCCTCGAATCCGTCCTCGACAATCGGCACCCTGTATTCGGTGCACATGGCGAGCAGCCTCTCGCGATGATGATGGCTCGTCGTTATCCCTGTGGGGTTGTGAAAATTGGGGATGGTGTATACAAAAGCTATATCACCCCGGCAAAGCTCCTTCTGCAGCACATCCAGATCCATTCCCTCGTCGTTCATCGGTATGGTGGCGAGCCTGACGTTGTTTATCTTCATGAGCGGGAGCAGCAGAGCGTAGGTTGGAGATTCGACGGCCACTCTTCTCCCCTTCCCTCCCATGAGCCTCACGATGAGGTCAAGCGCCTGCTGCGCGCCGTTGGTTATCAGAATCTCCCTCTCCGACACAGAGATGCCGTGAAGACGTATCCGTCTGGCTATCAGCTCCCTGAGAGGATCGAATCCAAGATGCTGCGCGTACTTCAGAGAATCTGCATTACTGTCCTGCAGCACATGGTTTATGCTCGAGCGGAAATGCTGCACAGGATAGAGCCTCGGATCCGGAACGAGAGGAGCCAGGTTAACCATCGAAGCCTTTGACAGGCCTGAAGGGAGGCTCTCAGGCGAAAGAGTCCGGAACTTGCTGTACAGCTCGGAGACCGCATCATCGGAGAGCTCGTCCCATCTGATTATGCTCTTTCTCTCGGGATTGTAAGCCACTTCCCTGCGGCGCTGCCTGACCGTATTGTATGATCCAGGCCTGCTGTCGAGATATCCAAGAGCCTGAAGCTCTTCGTAAGCCTGCATCACAGTCGAGCGGTTGACCGCCAGGGAGTCTGCGAGAGCCCTCGTAGGCGGCAGAGGCTGGCCGACCTCAATGAGTCCCTGATCGATGTATGTTCTTATCTCGTCGATAATCTGCCTGAAAAGTGGAATCTGGCTTTTTCTGTTGATTTTGAGCAGCATGTTATTCTCCTGTATCTGTAATCGTTGCCTTCAAAGACCACTATACTGCGGAAATTGGTGTGTGTAAACAACCAATCAGGACGTTTGGCAATCCGGCCAATTTCCTGGCAGTCTGTGAAGCACCGGAGAAGCTCGGATCAGGTTTCTCCTCGTATCTCAAAAATCCAGGGGTGAAGGGATCGAGAGATCCAGAGCTCGAGGGAATGAAAGAGAATTTTTTACATCGGCACTCGACCACCGCGGCATTTCAGAGATCAGAAGATCCCTTCCTTCCCTGGACCCCTCGACCACTCGACCACTTGATCACTGAAGTACTGACTGGATATATGAGACCCGATGACGGATAAGATAGAGACAGGAGTCTGCAACAGCGATATAGAAAGCAGTTGTATCGGCCTGTTGAGGAAAGAATCACCGCATGGACTTTTTCAGCAAGATATTCAGACGCTCCGGAAAGTCATCAGACAGTGATGAGCTGATGAAGGCTCTCTTCAAGATGGCGGCTGAAAACGATGAGCGCCTTCCGGCAGTTTGCGCCGAGAACAGCGAAGCCATCCTCGCCAGTTTCAGCAGCTGGAGAAAGATCCCTGAAAAGATCAGGCAAAACCAGGCAGCAGTTCAGCATCACGCCAACGGGCTGATCACCATTGCCACGATCTTCGCCGAACAGCTTGGCCATCCAGAGCTCATCGAGATGCTGCAGGGTCCGGCAGATCGGAATCCAGTCTCACAGATCCAGAACAGCCTGCACGAATGTCAGTCGCTGATAAACCAGCTCCGTTACGAAGACGCGCTTTCCTGCGCGCAGGAGCTGCTCCTTACGCTCCTAAGGACTGATGGAACGGCTTCCGCGAGATATCTTCCCTTTGCATACGGGTATATGGGCGAATCGATGTTTCAGACTGGAAAGGCAAATGAGGCAGTCGGGCAGATGGCTCAGGCGCTGGATCTCTGCAGGAAAAACAAGGATGGAGAGGGCGTGATTTCCTATCTCGGAAATCTTTATGAAATTAACAGATATCTGGGGCGGGCGAGCCAGGCCGCTAACTCCGCCGTGCTTATGGCCGCTGCGATGGATCAGATGGGCATGACCGAGAGGGCGGCGATGTACAGGCGCAGGGCAGATATCGTAAGAGCGGGCGAGCCCCTCAACCGGGTCGTGGCGACATACTGCGGCAGAATCTACGAGCTGGAAGATATCCCCAGGCCCGTCTCCGGCCACGTTCAGTTTCATTTTGAAAGGAACCGCATCACGCTGAGGAGAGCCGCCTGCCTCACAGAAAAAGGAGAAGAGCTCGGAAGCGCCGGCCGATATGAAGAAGCTCTGCAATGCTTCAGAGATGCCTCGGCGATCGACATCTACGATCCCCACCCGCACTACCAGGCGGGCGAGACACTGCTGTATCTGAAACAGTATGAAGACGCGCTCGAAGAGTTCAACAACACAGAAAAGCTCGCTCCTGGATGGTTTCAGTGCCGCTCCGACATATGGCTGGCCTCTCAGTTGATTTCCAGAGCAGTCGGGCACAAGTCATTTCTCAAACTGCGGGCACTGGATGCCGCAGGCTCTTCCGCCGGGTATCTTCCAATGGCACAGCAGGCAGTGAGTGAGAATCCGCACTTTGCCCCGTTTTACCTGCATCTCGGGATCGCCCGCATCACGGTGAATGAGACTTCCCAGGCCGTGAAGGCATTGCAGGAAGGCCTGGGCTGCGCGGAAGAGGACGGCATCCGCTCGCGGATCCTCTGCAGGCTCGCCATGCTTGCAGATGATAAAGAGACAAGCCAAAGATACCTGCAGGAAGCGGCTGAGCTGAAAGGCGATCTGATCGCCCTCGCCTCCGCGACAATACTGTGCTGATTCAATTATTGCTGCATCAACTGCAGCAGCAAAATAAATGAAAGGATGTGAAAAGAGATGACCAGGAGAATACTAGTGGTTCTCTGCATCGCGCTGCTGTTCTGTATCGGCATTGCTCTGTCCGCATCGCAGAGAAGCGCCAGGTGTGGAGATGTGGAAAGCCGCATCGAAGAGCTTCTGAAAAAGATGACGCTTCAGGAGAAGCTGGGACAGATGACCCAGTTCTCGGAAGGCGTCAGCCCCATCGAGCTCGAGGCCATGACCAAGAGCCAGAAAGAGACGCAGATCGCAAAAGACAAGAGCGCCCGTGAAGTGATGAAGGACATGGTCAGAAAAGGCGCTATCGGCTCCCTGCTGAACAGCATCGGAGCAGAGCACAACAACGAGCTTCAGAAGGTGGCCGTGGAGGAATCCAGGCTCAAGATCCCCATCATTTACGGATACGATGTGATACACGGCTACAGGACGACATTCCCGATTCCCCTGGCGATGACTGCCTCGTGGAATCCTTCAGTGCTGGAAAAGGCGGCGCACGCGGCTGCAGTTGAGGCCGCATCAGAGGGAGTGCACTGGACCTTCTCGCCAATGGTGGACATCGCCCGCGACCCCAGATGGGGAAGGATGGCAGAAGGCTCGGGAGAGGATACCTTCCTCAGCGCGGCGATGGCCAGGGCCCAGGTGAGAGGATACCAGGGAAAGGATTTAACAGCGCCAGGCAGCATAGTGGCCTGTGCCAAGCATTACGTGGGATACGGCGCAGCCCTGGCAGGGCGCGATTACAGCTCCACCGACATTCCGGAGCGGAGCCTCAGGGAGTATTACCTGCCTCCCTTCAAGGCGGCTGTGGACGAAGGAGTGGGAACGCTGATGAGCGCGTTCAACGACCTCGACGGAATACCCACATCGGGCAATTACTTCACGCTGACGAAGATCCTTCGAGGAGAATGGAAGTTCAAGGGCTTCGTGGTAAGCGACTGGGAATCGATAGGCCAGCTCGTGCCGCACGGCTTCGCCGCCGACAGGGCTGAGGCAGGCCGCAGAGCGGTAATAGCCGGAGTGGACATGGACATGTCTGACGGCATTTACCTCGACTGCCTGCCTGCACAGGTCAAATCAGGAAAAGTTCCTGAATCTGTAATCGATGAAGCGGCGAGACGCATCCTGCGCATCAAGATCCAGAAGGGCCTGTTCGAGCACCCATATACGGACACTTCACTCGCCTCAAAGGTGATACTTTCGAAAGAGCACAAGGACGCGGCGCTGCTCGCCGCCAGGGAGAGCATGGTGCTCCTCAGGAACGAACGGTCACTTCTGCCTCTTTCAGCGGAGGTTTCATCCATTGCTGTAATAGGGCCTTTCGCCGATGACAAAAAGGACCTTCTCGGGTGCTGGTACGCCCAGGGAAGAGCAGAGGACAACAGCACGATACTGGAAGAGATAAAGAAGAAGGTCATGCCGGGCACAGTCGTCAACTACGCGAAAGGATGCCCAGTCGACCAGGCGGCTTCACAGGACGAGATAGACAAGGCAGTCAAGGCTGCCAGAGATTCAAAAGTCGCCGTGATCATACTCGGAGATTTCGGCGACAACTGCGGTGAAGCAGCCAGCAAGACGAACCTCGACCTCCCTGGAAGTCAGCAGAAGCTGCTCGAAGCAGTAGTAGCGACAGGAACGCCTGTCGTGATGGTGCTGATGAACGGAAAGCCGATGACAATCGGATGGGCTGCGGCTCACGTGCCGTCGATCCTGGAAGCCTGGTATCCAGGCACGATGGGCGCGCAGGCCGTTGCAGAAACGCTTTTCGGGGAATACAATCCGGGAGGGAAGCTCCCCGTAACATTCCCGAGAAGCGTGGGCCAGATCCCGATATACTACAACTGCAAGAATACAGGGAGACCTCTCGAAGACAAGAACAAGTTCACGTCCAAATATCTTGATTCTCCAAATACACCGCTCTTCTGCTTCGGCCATGGGCTGAGCTATACTGATTTCACCTGCGGCAGCCCCGTTGTGTCGTCATCAAGGATATCCGTCAATGACAGGCTGACAGTCTCCGTTACAGTGAAAAACACAGGCAAGAGAGCCGGCGACGAGGTTGTGCAGCTTTACATACATCGGCCTGCAGCGAGCGTCACCAGACCTGTAAAAGAGCTGAAGGGATTCCGCCGGATCCACCTCAGCGCAGGTGAAGAACAGAAAGTCACGTTCGAGCTGACACCAGACGCATTCGCTTTCTGGAATCCGGACATGAAGTTCGCGACAGAGCCGGGAAATGTTGAAATAATGGTCGGCGGATCTTCAGACAGGGTTCAGAGAACGAAGATCGAGATATATTGACACTATATTCGCGCGGCGAGTATAATACAGACTGCCCTGAGAGGGGTGCCCTTACGGCGCCCCTCTCGTATCTTATCCTCAATCAGAGCGTTGAAGCCGGAAGACAATAAGCCGCTGCACGTTTGACAATCAACGGAGGAGTTCCGCCAGACGCTAACGAATTTTCAGATCCACGTTATCCATTGGATTTCTTTTGTCTGATATGTTGAAGCTCGAAGCGCCGGGAAAGAGCCCTGCTCTATCGCCCGGCTTAACCGTCCCCAGGGAGGCAGTCAGCAGACACTCAGGCATTCCACGAACCGAGCCGCGCAGCGTATTTAAATCACAGCAGATAAGAGACATTACAGTCATATGATTCTTACAGGTATCATCAGGGACCGATATAACGGCGTCATATTGTTTGGAGCTCTTGTCCTGATTTACCTGATCATATCGACTCATTTCGCCTCGATTGCGGCTCCGACAGGCGATGAGCCACACTACCTGCTGATATCACACAGCATCATTCACGATCACGATTTCAATCTGGCCAACAACTACAGGAACAGGGACTATCTGCTATACTGGCCGTATCAAGAGATCGATGCGCAGATTTCACCAGCCAGCACAGAGGGAAGCATATTACCGACACACAATCCAGGAATCTCCATTCTTCTGATACCATTCTACTATATCGGAGAAAAGATAAACGCAGTAAGAAACATGTGCATGCTTTTCACAATAATATTAATGGCGCTCACTGCATGCAATACTTTTTCCATATGCAGGACCTATATTGATAATAAAAAGCTGTGCTTCTGGGTGACTCTCGGCGCGTTTACCTCCCTGCCGCTCGCAGGGTATTCGATGCAGCTATACCCGGATGTCCCCTTCGTGTTCTTCCTGACTTACGTGATAAGAGTCATTCTGAGGGAGAACATAAACAGATGGGACGCACTGGCCATTGGAATCTGCCTTGGAATAATGCCGTGGCTGCATTGGAAGTTCATCCTCATAGCCTTCATCCTTGTGGTATTCCTGTTCTTCAGAAGGAACATTTACAGGGACGGGTTATCGAGATACATTATCGCCTTTGTATCTGCCGTTATGGTGGCGGGCAGCCTTATATTTTTCCATGAGGTTTACGGAAGTCTCAACGTGGTAACAGGCCAGTACGGCTTCTTTTTCTCATTGGGCTTCATTGCAAATGGCTTCCTCGGCAGATTCATTGATCAGCAGTTCGGCATATTCATCTATTCACCTTGGTCAATCTTCTTCATCTCAGGCCTCATTCTCATGCTGAAAGATCATCCCTTCTCAAGCAATCGAGGCCTGATGCTGTGGCTTTTCATCGTACTGATGCTGATTGTCATCATTCCGTCGTCAACCAAAATTGAATTATCTGGAAAACCTGAATGGGTAGGCGACTATTCCATGCCTCACAGATATTCAGTCGCTACGATGCCGTTCTTTATTGTCTTTGTATGCTATGTGCTTTACAGATACAGCAGATTGTCCTATGTCGCCGCCCCTCTTTTTGTGTTCAGCACTGCATTCTCCACAGTTCTGCTTACGTGTTTTCCGCAGGTGCTGTGGGATTCGTTCCAGGAAGGCAGCGTAATCCTGTCTGTGATCTCTCCGGCTGGCTGCGATCTAAGGGCTCTTCTGCCCAATCTTCTGATGACTGTCATGCCTCCGTACGATGTTGCACTTGTCTTTTCGATATCCGCAGGGATAGTGTTTCTGAACCTGGCAATAGTTTCGGATAAAGACAGAAAAATATACGGCGGGCTCTTCACAATATGCCTCACGATATACTTGACGGCAGCGACACTCGGGTTCGTTAAACTGAGAGAAGCCCAGAAGGATGTATTCCTGCCGCCAGCCCTGTTTGTCACAGACTGCGGAATAAAGACGCCTGAAGGATTAATCACCGACTTCACAAAGCCATCAGGCTTCCTCGCACTGGGACCAAGGAGGCAGCGCCTTCTCAGAGGAAATTACAGGGCGGATTTTCAATTTGCCGCTGATAGAAAGCAGGATCTTCAGAGCAAAGGGGAAATCTGGCTCGATGTAGTAGTTGATAATGGAAAAATCATCTACCAGAGACATCCTCTGGACAGAAAGGTTCTTCAATCAGGCACTGATGATGGAATTGCCAGAGTCTCTCTGAAATTCAGTCATTTCTATCCGCTTAAGTATGTAATGTTCAATGTATATGTCTCAGGAAAGCCAGTGAATGGCTCGTTGACGTTCAAAGGTGTGAACATAGTAAGAGAATAGGTCGCTGTGATATTCTGAACCTTGGGATACAATTGATGAAAATGTCCGGCATCACAAATAAATACAAGCTGCTTTTTCATATCCTGTCGAGTCTCGCAACAAATCGCATATACAAGCTCAACTTCGCGATTACCAAGAGATGCAACAGCCGCTGCAAAACCTGCAATAACTGGTTCCCCGCCAAGGATGAGCAGAAAACTCAGAATGAGCTCACTCTGGCTGAAATTGACAATATATTTGACAACCTAGGATATAGCTTTGCATGGGTGAGCATTACCGGAGGAGAGCCATTTTTAAGAGATGACATCGTAGATATTGTGAAAATTCTGCTCAAGAGAATGCCTGAGTTGAAAGTGCTAAGCATAATATCAAACGGTCTAGATGTGCAGAGAGTCGTGAAAAAGATCAGGGAGATCCTCGAGCTCAACATTCCCAGCGTATATTTGAAATTCAGCATAGATGGACTGGAAGAGATTCACAACATCCAGAGAGGAATAGAAAACGCCTTTTCACTTACCATGGAAACATATACAGAAGTTCTCGAGCTTAAAAGCCGCTATCCAAATCTGGATGTGGGACCGGAGGCGACAATCTCTCAATACAATGCACAGCATCTATCAGAGTTCCTCGAATGGATGAAGAAAAGAGGAGACGATCTCACCGTCACGATATGCCATAACTCATATCTATACGATAATGCATCGTCAGAGCAGAAACTGACTCCAACCCAGTATCTGGACGATGTCAAGAAAGTGATCTCGCTTCTCAAGAACAACTTGAAGCCTTTCAAGATGGAGCATCATATCCAGAGATACTATCTGGACAACATAATCAACTACCTGACCGGAAAGCCTATTCCGTTTAAGTGCACGGCATCACAGGCCTCCATTGCGCTCAATGCTGATGGAAATGTCTTTCCATGCCTCATGTGGGATCGCCCCCTGGGCAGCCTGAGAGAAGCAGGCTATGACCTCAACGCCATCCTGCAGGGAGCTGAATCGATCGATGCCCAAAAAGCGATAATGGAAAGCAGATGCCCATTGTGCTGGACTCCGTGCGAGGCGTATCAGGCCATATTCAATCACATCATGGCGCCGTTCGCCAGGCCGCAGAAGATCAGGAAACATTGAGCTCACCGAGAGGAAATATGAGGCTGAACGCCCTCAGGGAAGATGCAGTTGCCGGCTCCATTCTGGGGACTGCTGTCGGCGATGCCCTCGGACTTGTCTGCGAGGGCCTCTCCAGGAAGCGCCAGCTCAGGCTCTTTCCAGACTTGACATCGTACAGATTTTTCTTCGGCAGAGGGATGATCTCTGACGATACAGACCACGCCGCAATGACTGCAGAGTCTCTCGCAGTCTCGGCCGGCGATCCGGCGGTCTTCAGCAGAGAGATGGCAAAACGGCTGAGGCTCTGGCTGCTCACACTTCCTGCCGGCCTCGGGCTTGCAACGCTGCGATCCTGCGTAAAGCTTCTGCTGGGAGTATCTCCCAGCAAGAGCGGTGTTCATTCGGCAGGAAACGGCCCGGCCATGAGAAGTCCCATAATCGGCGTGCTTTATGGAGGTGAGCCGGAAAAGATGAAAGAGCTGGTGACCATAAGCACGGTGATGACCCACACAGACAGAAGAGCATTGACTGGGGCCATCGCGGCAGCCCAGGCTGCGTATCTGGCTTCCCGCCGCGAAGAGGAGATTGCCGTTGATGAGTTCAGAGACAGCCTGCTCGCTCTCGTTCCGTCCATGGACGATGAATTTTCGGTATTGCTCGGCAAAATGACCGAAAGCGTGAAATCAGGGCAGAATGCGGTTGATTTCGCTTCATCGCTCGGCCTGTCCCGCGGCATCAGCGGTTACATATATCATACAGTGATTATGGTTCTTCACTGCTGGCTCCGGAACCAGTCTGATTTCGAATCAGGATTGCAGGAGATTATAAAATGCGGCGGCGACAGCGATACAACGGCAGCAATTCTGGGCGCGATTCTGGGAGCGCATGTGGGAAAGAACGGAGTTCCGCCGTATTTAATCTCTCATCTGATGGAATGGCCCAGAACAGTGCAATCGATGGAAAAACTGGCTTCCGCGGCATTCGGCTCAGCTGTCACAGGAAAAGCCGCCGCTTATCCCCCGCTCCCTTTTCCTGCTTTTCTTGCCAGGAATCTCTTCTTCCTGGCGGTGGTGCTCCTCCACGAATTGAGACGAATACTGCCTCCCTACTGAGCCCAGCCCACAGTATACAAGCCATCCCAGGCAGAAATGACCTGATGGAATCAGAGCACCTGAGCATATTGAAGGTCTTCCGCACTTCAACGGAGTAATTTCATGTCTGTGCCGGAAAGTCATCCCATTCATTGTTGCCACATCCATAAGTCATACAGGGGGAAAAACAATGAAACTCAGTATTGCCTCAGTCAAAGAGCTTTCTGAAGAATCTGTTGGAATTTCTGGCCCAGACAGCGGAACGCGAGCATTTCACTCCAATGATTCAAAGCTTTATGCGCTGTTTTCCGCTCCCTGGGAACTGCACATGGGCGCCACATATTATGGAAAGCTGCAGATTGGACCGTCAGACGCGGAACCCCAGGAGAAAATAGAAATCCCGGAATTCAAAGAGCCGCGTTTCTTAATACCGCAATGCTATCAGCCCTGGACATCTGACAACAACTCCGTTCTGCTCCTGACGTATGACGCTCCACCTGTTCTCTACAACTGCCGCAGCAGGAAAACAAGACGATTGCTGATAAAGGAGACAGTCCATGCCGCTGCCATATGCTCGCCCGAATATGACATGGCGTTTCTGCTGAACTACGGTAATACTGCTCATTTTTTGACTCTGAAAGCAGATCTTCGCCCATCACTGTCGTTTCCGCTACCTGCGCAGCAAACCAGAGCATTCTGGTTTGGAGACTGTGTGCTCATCCTCCGCCAGGACCGCAAACCGGCACGAATCCAGCTGTATCATATGGATAGCTCTACCCCTGTCGCCGATATCGCTATCGATCCATCAAAGATAGCTCCATTCGATACAGAAAAGTTCAAGAAGCTGAAGAAGACCCATTCAGTGTTGAAATGGAAATCCAGCTACATGTCTGGGACTCTGCTCGACATATGGGAAAGGGTGAGCTTTGACAGAGGTCGCATGGCATTGCGGCTGTCAATAATGCGCCCTCTAGGTGAGCCGTACATGACAGATGGAATTGAGCCGGGCTCCAGGCCTGAATTGATCTGTGAAGTAGCGCCGCTATGGGTGGAAATCACTCTAGAGTCCCTGGATTAAATCCTAATAATGCTAATCTGAACGCTTTCTCAATGAACAGCAGGAGCAGTTAACCACTATTTACAAGCTGTCAACATAATAATGGGACAGCCATTTGATTTTTCAAAAACCCGGCGGCTCGCCCGAATCGAAATATGTCTTCTTCCAGGTTCATATCCGGTAATCCAATTGTTAATAAAAGAGTCTGTCCCGATGCCCATGAATCAGTCTAGAATATTTTTCAAGAATGAATGAAAAACCAAAAGTGCAGCATCTCCTTCCATCTCCAAATCTCCTTTTATTGCACAAAAAGCAATCAGGATTTTTACTATTTTAGTGGCATTAGAGTCTGTCCCCGGTTTTTATAATCTGATATAATACAGACAGGCGTAAATCCAGGTTTCACAGGGGAGCCAGATGGAGCAGCAGAGCCTTCAGCCCGGCATTGTCCTCAAGAACAGATACAGAATAGATGGAGTCCTCGGAGAGGGAGCGCACGGCACTGTATACAGCGCCGCAGATCTCAATATTGACGGAACTTCCTGGGCCGTCAAGGAGATACGTGAATGCTCTCTGCCAGCCGGAGAGCGCCAGGATGTCCTCGCGCACTTTTACCGGGAAGCCGGCATACTCAGATCGCTCAACCATACAGGCGTTCCAAAGGTGGTGGATGTCTTCTGTCACGACTCGTGCCACTATATGGTGATGGAGCATGTGGAAGGGCAGACATTACAGGAGCTTTTCAGGAGCGCGAAGCCGGACGTGCGGACAGTTGTGGGATGGGCTCTCAGGCTGTGCCAGATCCTGGAATGCCTTCACGAATCAAACCCCCATCCGCTGATCTTCAGAGACCTGAAGCCTGCCAACATAATGATAACAGGAAGAGGGCGCCTCATCCTCATCGACTTCGGCATAGCCCGCTTTCTGAATCCCGCCAAAAACGGCGACACAGTGGCGCTCGGCACTCCCGGCTACGCTCCTCCTGAGCAGTATGGCAACGCGAAGACAGACTGCAGAAGCGATATATACAGCCTGGGGGCCACCATGTATGAGCTTCTCACAGGAGCCGATCCCGCGTCATATAACTTCTGCTTCCCTCCGCTGGCCGAGCTGAATCCCTCGGTGGGCCCTAGGCTGGAAGGGATCGTAATGCGCTGCCTGGAGCGCCTGCCTGAAAAGAGATTCCAGAGCGTCAGGGAGCTTCACGTTGAGCTGAAGGCGCTATACAGCAGGAAGCAGACTTACACGGCAGGCGCATCGGCCGGATTGCAGCCGCTCTCCACTGGCACTGGTGCAGGAGGTTCAGGAAGCACGCCAACACCTCTCGTCCCGCTGCCATCTTACGCGCGCCTGTGGAATCCGAATGTTCAAAGGCCGCCGCTCGGCGCCGGGTTCATGCCGAAGAGAGTTCTGCAGTTTGTAGAGAACATGTCCGAGCCTGCCATTGCAATCTCAAAAAATTTAATGATCCCATTTTTCATCACCGCGCTTCTAGCGTCAATGCCGGGGGAGGCGGGATGCGCATTAGGATTGACTATTAGTATGATCTGGGTCGGTGGATTCATTTTTGCATTCATAATGCTTCCCGGCATTTTTTTGAGAAGACCATGGCTGGGATTCATTGTTCTCCTCATAATAGCGAGTACCTTTGCAGATTTCCCGTGCGTATACATTGCCAGAAGCTGGCTCTCCCCGATTCTGTCAAGCCTTACTCTCCTGATAGCCATCCTTCTCTTTCCGCTGCTCACATTGAACCGGAATTATTTCTTCGCTTTCTGGACACTCTTCCTTGCCACAATGGAGTACGGCCTCCTGTATCTCGGCCTGCTGAATCTTCACATGTAAAAGCAGGGACAGTTAATCACTTTTTACAGACTGTCAACATAATAGCGGGACAGCCTTTTTTTCTAACGCGCCAGATCGCCCGAATCGAAATATGCCTTCTTGCAGGTTCATTTCCAGTAATCCAATTGTTAATACGACTTACACATCAATTTGGGTTCTGGGTGTCTGGGGTTCTGGGTTTCAGGCAATTCAGGCAAGTTTTTTCTTCAAACATTTGTTTTTACCTGAACCCTCGACCCCTCGAAACCGAGTACCCGAAAGGTTCTATCTAAAAACTAATTTTGTGCGTAACCCGTGTTGTTAACAAAAGAGTCTGTCCCCATTTTTTTGCAGATTTTTAAGGCTCCTGTCACCTTTCTTTCAGATCCGCCTGATAGACTGAAGTCAGATGAACAGGGAGGCCGAAAAAAATGTCCAGTTTCATACAGAATCTCAGAAGACCGATTGACTCGATGAACATAGCTCTGATTGCCCGCAAACTGGGTGATCCTGCCAATGCGCCTGTCTATGCGAAAGAGTGTGTTGACATTATTGAAAAAGCCCCCACAAAAGAGATCAAGGCCGATCTGAGCCTCAAAATAGCCAGTGAAATGAAGAGCCATGCAAAAGATGAGAAAGTCAGATGCGCCGCCGCCGCAACATTGAACCTGAAAGACAGTAAATACAATGAAGCAAAGATAGCAGCGTGCCATGCCGCTCTTTCAATGCTCTCAAACCCTGTCAGCGGACCGGCAGACTCGGCTCTCTGCGCAGCGACCCTGGCAGCAATGGAAGAGGGCCTCCGCGAATCGAGCGAGGGAATATACTGCGAGCGCGCTGTCGCAGACGCCTTTTCGCCTGAAATTGTCAGAATGAGCGGAAATCAATCGATAAAAACTGCATTACGATGCGCAATGAAGCTCTCTGAAAAGTCCAAGACCTATGCTTTCAGAACATATTCGGCCACACTGGACACCTGCAGCCATCACAGCTCTTATTCCCGTGAGAAGATGCTCGCCGCTTCGGCGGAGAAATGCGCGGAAAAAGATCCGTCAGGATACTGGGAATGCGGCTTGACTGCTGTAGCTTTTCTGAATGAAATAGCTGCAGTCACAAAGGACGATAAGCTCAGGACCGTTGCAGAAGCCGCTGCTGAGGTGAGTGACGCTGCCGCATGGGCTTATACAAACAATACGAAGGGACTCACTATCTCTGATATAATCGATGTTGTCGATGAGATGATCGACATGCCGGGCGAAGCCGAGAATCCGGCCGATGCGCTCGCCTTTGCGGAGCAGTCACTGTTTCTCAAGTGGGCGGATAATTATATTGAAGATCCTCTCCGGAAAAGGACTGAGGAGATATTCAAGACAGCGATTGAAAAATCCGACAGGGAATACTACTCAAGAAAATCGGTGAATGAGATGGCAGAGGCCCTGTCAGGCAGTCCTGATGCGCCGGAGATAGAAGAGCAGGATGATTTCATCCTGATCGACGGAGTGAAGCTGGACAGAAAACAGAAGCCTCATTCTGTCACCTGCAGATGTAACTGACAGAATGTGCTTCTGTGAAATCAGGAATCTCCCAGCGCGAGAGCAGCTTTTCAATAACATTTTCAGGCACTGACTGGCTTCTGTTCCTGTTCTGCTCGTAAAGCCGCCTCCTGGAGCAGTCGAGATAGACTATCTCTATTCGGGCTTCATAATCGGCGCACAGGTCCGTAAGCTGATCCCTGATCTGTCTGGAAAGATTGGTGGCGTTCCAGATGAAGCCCTGCTTTGTCCTCAGGAGCTCGCGAGCCTTCTCCTTTGCAGCGCTGATTACCGCTCTCTGATCGCCTGAAGGCCTGGCGCCCGTCTCTGCCCTGATTTTGTCCAGCGAGATTACAGGCAGGCCTTCAGCGGCGCTGTGCTCAATCCAATGATCCTTACCTGCTCCGGGCAGACCGGACAGCAGAAATACCGTGCACCGGTGAGAGGGAAAGGCATTGTAGGGCTCTCGCAGCTCCGGGTTCCGAAAGAATCTGAACCGGCTCTCCTCATTAGAGAATATATGGGAGCACGATGTAATCGGCCCGCGAGAGGAAGACATCGGGTATATGCTCTCAGGGGCACAGGCGCAGGTCAGCTCTTTCATATATTCAAATGCGAGCTCGAGATTCTCTGCAGTCGCATCCCGACCTTCACACTGCCTTCCATGGTTATCTGCCATCACGACAGCTGAGAGCATCTCGATATCTGTATCGAGCATGATCTGCAGTGCGGTCCTCTTCATCCTCTCATCGTTTTCCAGAAGCCAGAACGGCTTTGTATGGTTCCGTATGATGGAGCAGACAGCCTCGCGGCACTGGAATGGAACGTCCATGTCCCAGAGGATGACACGGGCCATCTGGGCGCCTTTCAGGGAATGGCCGTATGAATGGATCCTGTTACCATCATATCTCGTCGTGGCAGGCTTTCCAATATCGTGCATCAGTGCCGCCGCGAAAGCCAACTTTCTCTTCTCCAGGCTCAGTCTCCTCCACAGAGGCATTTCAACGAGGTATTGAATGACAGCCCTTGTGTGGTTAAGCACAGAGCCCTCTCCGTGGAATTCGGGGTCCTGCGGGCAGCAGTCAAGAGCGCCGAGCCACGGGAAATCCCTTTCGAGGCTCTCCCAGTCCACCTTCCAGCCCGATCCACTGTCCGGACATCTTTCCAGAATATTCTCACCGTCCATTTATTCCTCCACATCGCGTCCGGCCAGGAAGATATCCAGGCCATCCATTAACTGATTCGGCAGGACCGGGCGATCCTGCCAGTGAGACTCAGAGTCCCTGATCTGCTGGAAAAAGCTGTAACGGACGTATTTATATCTCTCCCTGACCTCGCCGTCTTTTTCGACCTTTACGTAAAGGCCTTCTGAAAGATCGCTGAAGTCGGTCTGCCTTTTCACATCTGCCCAGGGAATATCATATCTGGCTGCCGCTCCTTCAAGACGCTCCCTCCAATGCCCGCTCTTGTAGAGAGATCGTGTTATCAATGAAACCAGATGGTCACGGCTGCCTGCAACTCCCTGCCAGATCACGGGAACGGATACAACAGGCGATCCCCTGAGCATTCTGTGCCTCTCTTCAGTTGAAAGAAATACTCCTTTCACCTTATCATACAGATCGAACTCCATGAAATAGTGGGGCAGGTGGTCGTAGAATTCTGTATGCTTTGCATAGAGCCATTCTCCATACATGATGAAACGGCTGCCGAGGATGTCAAACAGCTCGTTCTCTTTTGCGCGGGCCCATGACTTCAAGAGATTGAAATGCCTCTCCCTGAATCCTCCCGTCAGATAGTGCCCTCTGCTCTGCAGCAGCATTTCGGCGTCTTCATTGAACGAGATGCCGCTGTTTGCGCCATCGAGCTTTTCCTCAACGACAATGAAACGTCCCTTCAAAGCTTCAAAGGGAACTGCCTCGAGATCCTCGTCGCCTTCCTGTAGACGGGAGCCAAGTATATGGGGCGTTCTTGGATATTTGACTATCTGATCCATGGCGGGAATGCTCCTTCGGAGGGTGGGAATGAGAGTTTATATGCCTGTTATCCGCAGCAGATTGACCGGTCTGAATATTATAGGGGATTTTACATCAATTTTCAATACAGATGCCCTGCTGCGGAAATGTTAACAAATTGTAAATAGTGGTCAACTGTCCCCACTTTTGGTCCGGCTTTTGGTGAGAGGATTAACTGCGGATGCGGTAGAATCTGAGTAGTGAAACCCGGTCTTTGGAAGCAGACATACCTTCATCCCATCACTGCAACGCCCAGAGCTTCAACTTGACAGACACTGCACCCGGAGAAGGAGATCGATGCCGGAGACGGCAGCCACTTACTGCAGGCATCGTGATGAGCGCAGCCGGGTAATAAAACCTTCAAGGAGATTGCGGCGATGATAACACAGCAGACTGACATATTCCCCATCCTGGAGCAGGCCATAGAACTGGGGGCGTCAGATATCCATCTCGGAGCGGGCACTCCTCCTCTCGTGAGAGTGAAGGGAGAGATCGTACCGCTGGAAGAGCTCGGCATCCTGTCTCCTGAAGACGTCAAGTCCATGGTGTACGGGATCCTCTATGACGAACAGAAGCAGAAGTTTGAGGAGACATACGAGCTGGACGGCTCATACTACATACCGGGGCTTTCCAGGTTCAGGTTCAACGTGCACATGCACAAGGACGGAGTCGGCGCCGTTCTCCGCATAATCTCGACGGTGATTCCGTCGCCGGAAGAGATCCTGCTTCCAGACACGATAACACAGCTTATCAATCTGGAAAGAGGCCTCGTCCTCGTCACAGGACCGACAGGGTCAGGCAAATCAACGACCATGGCCTGCATGATCGAGATGATCAACCAGTCCCAGAAAATGCACATTCTCACGATCGAGGACCCAATCGAATTCGTGTACGAGGCAAATCTCTGCAGCATAACGCAGAGAGAAGTCGGCAACCAGACATATTCATTCGCTGCCGCCCTCCGATCTGCAATGAGACAGGACCCGGACATAATCCTCGTGGGAGAGATGCGCGACCTCGAGACGATCTCGCTGGCGCTGACCGCAGCCGAGACAGGCCACCTGGTCTTTGCGACGCTTCACACGAGCGATGCACCTCAGACCATAGACAGGGTCGTCGACGTCTTCCCGCCTTATCAGCAGCAGCAGATAAGGGTTCAGCTGGCGGCCGCGCTGAAAGCCGTGATATGCCAGACCCTCATCCCAAGGGCAGACGGGAACGGACGAGTGGCGGCGAGAGAGATCCTCATCTCCACGACGGCCGTAGCGGCGCTGATAAGAGAGGGAAAGACGCACCAGATATACAGCGCCATAGAAACAGGAGCGAAGCTCGGCATGATATCGATAGACAAATCGCTGGCAGGTCTGGTGAAGATGGGTCTCGTCACCCTCGAGGAAGCCCGCTCGAAGGCACACGATCCGAAGAGCTTCGACAACTATATGTATTGATTGAAGAATCAGCAAGGAGGAACGCGCTATGACACTGAACGAGGCGCTTAAATCTATGGTTCAGATACAGGGCTCGGACCTGCACATAAAGGTCGGGGCTCCGCTGATGGTGCGCCACAAAGGCGAGCTGCTGCCCAGCGAGCTTCCGCCCCTCTCGAAGGAGGAGGTCAGGGAGATGCTCTTTTCGGTCCTCAGCGAGACTCAGCAGAAAAAGCTCGAAATCGACCGGGAGCTCGATTTCTCCCATCAGATAGAGAACGTTGCCCGCTTCAGGGGAAACATATTCCATCAGCGCGGCGTGCTGGGCGCGGTGTTCAGGGCAATTCCGGCGAATATCCCGACTCTCGACAGCCTGTCGATGCCTGCCATCCTGAAGGAGTTCGCAGATAAGGAGCAGGGGCTCGTGCTCGTGACAGGCCCGACAGGGAGCGGAAAATCTACCACGCTAGCCGCCATAATAAACGAGATCAACGAAAAACACTACAAGCACATCCTCACAATCGAAGACCCCATAGAATTCGTTCACTCAGACAAGAACTGCCTGATCAACCAGAGGGAAGTCGGCTTCGACACGCTGAGCTTCTCCGAAGCGCTCAGAAGAGGGCTGCGCCAGGACCCGGACGTGATACTGGTCGGCGAGATGAGAGACCCTGAGACTATAAGCATCGCCATCACGGCAGCCGAGACAGGCCATCTGGTCTTCTCCACGCTTCACACAAACGATGCCAAGCAGAGCGTCGACAGGATAATCAACTCGTTCCCGCCTGAGGAGCATTACCAGATCAGGATGAAGCTGTCCCTGTCCCTGCTGGGCGTGGTGTCGCAGAGGCTTCTCCCCAGGCTGGACGGCTCCGGAAGAGTTGTAGCCCAGGAGATAATGATAAACTCGCCTACAATTGCAAAGCTCATAGAGACTGGAAAAGTAGGCGCGATGAACAAGGCCATCGAGGATTCTTCCACATACTACAAAATGCAGAGCATGAACCAGTGCCTGTTCAGCCTGTGGAAGCAGAAGATCGTCGGAGAGAACGAGGCTCTAGCGATAAGCAACAACCCGAACGATCTGCGCCTCAAGTTCAAGACGGCATCCTTTTCGAAAGCCGCGCCGCAGCATGCATGACCCAATAACAGCTTCATCACGGAGGTTTAAATGACACAGCACGAAAATACCGAAGTGTTCGAACAACTGAAGAAGATCTCTTTCTTCCAGAGGCTGAACGATGAAGTGATAACCAAGCTCTGCGCGATCGTGTCAGAGGTCAAGATAGGCAAAGGCGATATCGTCTTCGAAGAGGGAGAGATCGGCGACGCGATGTACATCATCATCTCAGGCGAAGCGGCCATTCTGAAGACAGTCGACAAAGAGAAGAAAGACTATAAATCGCTCGGGATAGTCGGAGAAGGTGAGATATTCGGCGAGATGACGCTCTTCGACCTGATGCCCAGGTCGGCGACTGTCGCAGCCAGAACGGATCTGCACCTCATCAAGATAACGAACGCCAGCTTCCAGGGCTTCCTGATGGACGACACGAGGAGCGCCGCCATTGTGCTGTACGAGTTCGTCGCCATCCTGGCGAGAAGGCTCAGGGAAGGCGCAAGAGAGCAGGTGGCCGTTTACGAGACCGGCAAACTGATAGCGTCTTGCGCAAACGTGGATGATCTTCTCGAGAAGACATTCGCCAATGTGCTGCAGGCCGTACCTACTGCCGACGCCGGAATCCTGGCACTGTACAACAAGTTCACAGAAGAGCTGGATGTCAAGATAAGAAAAGGCTTCACCTTTGAAGAGATAGGCGACGGGAGCCTGTCGATGGAAGAGCCTCTGATGAAGATCCTCAGGGAGACAAGGCAGTACTACGAAGGAAACCCGTCGACAGAGACTCTTATAAAGGAAGGGAAGTTTTCTGAGACAAAGTCGGTCGTCGCATACCCGATCTTCTCACTGGAGACGTTCATAGGCTTCCTGGCCCTTTTCAACAGGAATGAGGAGCACGTCTTCACACACGCTCAGAAGAACCTGCTGATAGGGATCTGCAGCCAGATAGCCCCGGCGATAGAGAACGCATCGTTCAGGAAAGAGGATGACGACAGGAGAAAGCTCCACACGATGCGGTGGTGATTCCTGTAATGTGACTCCAGACAGGCCGATTCAAATCTTCTGAATCAGCGATCTAAAAAGAACCCGGAACGAGATGCACGGGCGTTTCAGCTGATATTCCAGAGAGAATGAAGATGCACAATCCAGGCGAGATAATCAACAGACGTTACGAGATAGTGAAGCCCATCGGGGGCGGAGCCTTCGGAAACGTCTATCTCATAGATGACTCATCGAAGCCCGGAACAAAAATGGCGTTGAAAGAGATGTCAATTGAAGGGCTTCCCGAGCCTGAGCGGAGTGAGGCAGTCGGGCTATTCACCAGAGAGGCGGAGATACTGCGCTCCCTCAACCACGAAGGGCTCCCGGGAATAGCCGACTTCTTCACGATTGAGAGCTCTCATTACATAGTAATGGAGTATATAGAGGGGGAGACGCTCGAGCAGAAGCTGAAATCGAGGAACGGTCCTTTTACCTGCGATGAGGTGCTCTCCTGGACAGAAGAGCTGTGCGACATACTCGAGTACCTTCACACGAGAAGGCCAGAGCCTGTCATATTCAGGGATCTGAAGCCTTCAAACATAATGGTGACGGCTGATGGAAGGGTCAAGCTGATAGATTTCGGGATAGCGAGACACTACAGCCCCGGGAAGGTCAAGGACACCTATTTCATGGGGACTCCAGGCTTTTCGCCGCCTGAGCAGTACGGGAAAGGACAGTCCGACGAGCGCTCCGACATATTTGCCTTTGGAGCGACGCTGTATCATCTGCTGTCCAGGGCGGATATGGCGCAGTATTCAGTCAAGTTCCCGCCGCTTTCATCGCTGTCGCCTTCAGTGCCGAAGTGGCTTGAAGCGGTGATAATGAGCTGTCTCTCAGTGAATCCAGGCGAGCGCTACCAGTCGATCGCCCTCTTAAAAGACGATCTGAAAAGAGGCAGCAGCAATCCCGGCACAGGCGGGGCTGTTTTTTCGCCCTGTACTGTCGCCGCTGTTCAGACTGCGCCGGTCCATCCGGCCCCTGTCAATCCTGCGATGAAAAGAAAACAGATCCTGATAATAACTCTGATAGCGTTCGGGTTCATGCTGGTTATCGGCCTTTGTTTATTCGTGATCCTAAGAGACGTCCTTGGAAAGGATCATTTCGAATCGTGCAAAAAAAACCTCAGGGACATGGGAACGGCGTTCGAGATGTATTCGTCGGACAACCTGGGACGATATCCCGTTTCGATCGACATGATCACCCCGCACTATATGACGATGCTTCCCCGCTGCCCGGCCGCGGGAAAAGTGACTTACTCTTACACCTATACCCAGATTCCCGACTGCTATACGGTCTGGTGCAGCGGAGATCATCACAGTGGCTATGCCGGGCACAACTTTCCGGAGTATGATGCTGCATCGCATACCTGAGAGAAGTGACAGATTCCCGCAGGAAGCGGGACAGCAATGAAAAACTGACACCATCCCTGTCTTTTCAATCGGTTGAAATTCTGGTAGAATAGAAGAAATAACCTTCACCTTTCTGCGACTCTTTTACAGAATCCCGAAATTCTGAATCACAGACATCCAAGTGGAAAGGAAAGCCATGGCAGATCTGAAAACCCCTGCAGTGAAAGATCCATCAGCTCTCACGAAACCTCTTGAATCGCATTGTGAAGATGATGAAGAGAAAGTGAGAATAATTCAGGAATCAGACATCATCGAGGCATCGAGGGAGACCCGGATAGACAGCGAGAGGATACAGCTCCAGTCCAGGCTGCAGATGGCGAAGCGGAAAGCCCCCGCAGATGTCGCTGTATCGGTCAGGGGCCTCGTGAAAAGGTACGCCAATGTCAGGGCGCTCAGCGACGTGAGCTTTGAGCTCTTCAAAGGCGAGATATTCGGCCTCGTCGGCCCCAACGGGGCCGGCAAGACCACACTGCTGAGGATACTGGCGACCCTCCTCCCTAAAGACGGCGGATCGGCCGAGATATGCGGCCACCCGCTCAGCCATGTCGCTGAGATACGCAAAACGATAGGCTTCATGCCGGATTTTCTGGGCGTGTACGACGACATGACAGTGGGAGAATACTTTGAGTTCTTTGCAAGGGCATACGGCATCGCCGAAAAGCTCCGCGCCTTTGCGATCGACGACACTCTGAAGACGATAGGGCTCTCGGACATGTCAGGCGCAGTGGTAGAGGGACTTTCGAGGGGTATGAAGCAGCGCCTCAGCCTCGGCAGGGCGATACTGCACAAGCCGGCACTGCTGCTCCTCGACGAGCCGGCCAGCGGCCTCGATCCCCTCGCAAGGCTGGAACTGAGGGAGATATTGAGAGGCCTGGCAGGAAAAGGCACGACAATCCTCATCTCGTCGCATGTGCTGGAAGATCTGGCCGATATCTGCGACAGGGTTGGAGTGATAAGCAAGGGCTGCATCGCCTGCATAGAGGATACAAACAGGCTGATTGAAGAAAAGGGAGGGCGGCAGATCAGGATCACAGTGAAGGAAAGGGGCGACGAGCTCTTCGAAGCGCTCAGGAGGATTCAGGCAGTCGAAGCGCTCAGATGGGACGGCGACGCCCTCACGTTCAACCTGGCGGGAGCCGGTGACGGCGATCTTGCAGGGCTCATCAAGACACTTATAGACAGGGGCTTTCCGCTCCTCTCGTTCCAGGAGGTAAAGCCCACGCTCGAGACAGCCTATCTGAACATAACGAGAAGCAAATAAGCACAGGAGGGATCGATATGAGACCGCTCTCTGAAAACCCTGTATTCCTCTGCTCCAGAACCCTGACAGGGCGGGAAAGGAAGTGGCTTCAAGGCTCAGGCATATATCTGACAGGATTCTGCCTTCTTGCAGCCCCGCTCTTCTTCCTCGTCACGGGAATCTGCAGCTGCACGATATTCACGGCACTGTCCGCGCTGGTGATACTGCTCTCGGCGATGATGATAGGAGGGAGCGCTCTTACGTCGGTAAGCAGAGAGCGTGACATGAAAACCTTCGATGTGCTGAGGCTGACTCCGATGACGGCCGGCGAGGTAATAACAGGCAAGCTCGCGTCAGAGTTTTTCGCGCTGCTGAGGCTTCTCGCCGCAGCGGCTCCTTCCCTGATTCTGACAGGCCTCCTGTCCGAATACGGCGTCACAGGAGCGTTGACAGTGCTGCTGATAGCCCTCATGTCAGGAATATTCTCGCTTCTTGCAGGATTCATACTCTCGATCTCCTGCAGAAACACCTCGCAGGCCATTGTGCTGGGCATTACGCTGAAGCTTCTGTGGCTCGCCGGCACTCCTCTGCTCGATATGGTAGTCGGCGCGCTCATAGTATCGCGATGCCCTCCTCCGATCTTCAGCTCGCTGTGCCCGCTTGCTGCAGTCTACGCGCTGGTGCTCCCCCAGGCCATGACCGGCCCGTGGTCGGTGCTGCCCTGGTCTTTCTTCATGCTGATGCCGCTGGCGCTGCTCGCGCTGTGGCGCCTGGCCTGCAGACTGTATGGAACAGGCGGCCCTGTGATGAATTACGGAAGGCGCGTGGAGCACGAAGTTTTCAGGAAAGGCTGGGGGGGAAAAGCCGCAGAGCTGTTGGAGAAGGCTGCCCCATCTGTTGGAAGGCTCTTCACGTCAAATCCTGTCTTTCTGCGTGAGATCGCTCATCAGAAAAGGCTCGGAGCGGGAAGGATCTTCGGATACCTGGTATTCATCGCCATTTTCATAGCGCCTTATCTTTACGCCAGATGCTGGGGAATCTCAGAGTACAGCCGGGGCCACCAGAGATCGCAGAATTCACCTCAGGTGATCCAGGCAGGCGCCTCTTCTCCGGTACCCGGCTTCAAAAACACGGATTCCAGATCAGTAATCCGGACTCCAGGCGGGAACATGTTCTCTCTGAAAGGCCATACGCTCAACTGCTGCCTTAGATGGTCGATGTTCAGGGCCGCCGGCGTGCCGCTGCCCGGAAATCTCATAAAGGAAGTGGGCTATACCAGCCATTCACAGGCGTTACTGCAGAGATATGAGCCTGGCAGCCCGATAAAGTCACTTACCGGCAAGGATGGCTCCAGGGAGCTCACCGCCAGGGTCGACAGGGAGACGCTTCGCAATGTGGATATCCAGGCCATAAAGCTGGGGCTCATCGGCGCCATATGGATGCTTCTGATATACCTGGCAATAAGAGGCTGCTGCTTCACCGTCTCGTCGATTACAGGAGAGAGGGACAGGCGGAGCTGGGATGATCTCGCGCTCGCCGGCTTCTCGCCTGAGCAGATCTTCGCAGGAAAGCTGCTCGGAGCATTGACGCTCCCGCTGATACAGATGACGGTGGTCTTCCCTCTGCTGCTCGTGTTCGTCATCACCGGAAATCTCTCCGTGCTGGAAGTATCGTCCCTCTACCTGTACGCAGTGATGATCCTCATCGCTTCAGGCGTCCTGGGGCTCTGGGCGTCAGCCGGTTCGCGCACGACTCACCAGGCCCACGGAAAGGCTCTAGGCTGGGTTTTCTTATTCTTCATGGCAGTCCCGATTCTATCGCCAATCCTGTTCGTAGTTTCATCGCTGCTGATCCCCTTTGTGCTCATCTCAGCCATGTTCAGCACCAGAGAAACAGCCGGAAAGCTCATGGCAGCGGCAGGTGTCCTGTTCATTTTAATCGTTTCAACATCGTCGATATCTCCGATGCTGGCGCCGCTGTCTTTTATTCCATCGATAACTCCTGATTTCATGCCTTTGTCACTGCTCAGCGGGATCTTCGGCTCTGCCGCAGGCGCGCCGCTCAACCTCTTCGCGTCGCTGTCTTTCCTCGCGCTGATCTCTTCCGGTCTCTGGAAGGCGGGAAGAAAATTGCTCGCCATTCCGGGCGAGGCGCTTCTCAGCAGCAGCTTTGAAAGGGAGGAGAGAGGCTTTCTGACAGGAGCCGCATGAGTGACTAGGCCAGAAAATAATGGGGCGGCTTCTTCACATAAAGCGGGTATTCGATCTTGAACTCCATCATCAGATGAACTCCGTAGTTCCGTCTGATAGGCGACATATACGGGTACTTTCCATCTTCAGAGAGATCTGAAAATGAGAAGTCCGGATTTATATCCAGCAATTTCTTGATCGCCTCGTCTGCTTCGCGGGTGCAGCTCAGCTTCTTCAGCGTGAGGGCCATGTTGTACAGCGCGACATCGTTCTCAGGATCCCTCCTGATGCATGCCCTGAAGAGATCGAGAGCCAGTTTGCTCCTGTTGAGCCTCATAAGCGCCAGTCCCTTGGCCAGTGAGATATCCAGCTCGTCGGGGTTGATCTCCGAGGCTTTGTCAAAAGCGTATATGCTCTCCTCTGACCTCTGCAGCCTGAGCAGTGTGAGCCCCCTGTTATACCAGGCCTGCCACTGGGCAGGATCGAGTCTGATGCTCATCTCGTAGCACCTTAGAGCCTCGGCGTAACGGTTCAGCTCGTAGTGGCAGTTTCCCTTGTCCATCCAGGCAGGGGCGCTCCTCGAATCGACATCGAGGACCCTGTCAAAACATTCGATGGCCTCTTCGAGCCTCTTCAGCTCGGAAAACCAGCGCCCTTTGTTGAGCCATGCGATCACGGTCCTCGGATCCACTTCCAGAGTCTTGTTGTAGCAGCTTATCGCCTCTTCCAGTCTCTCCATCTCGCGGAGCAGCACTCCCCTGTTGTTCCAGATATAGGCCTGCTCTGGATCGAGCTCGAGCCCCCTGTCGAAGCAGACGAGCGACTCTGCAAGCGAGCCTGTCCGGTAAAGCGAAACGCCTTTCAGAACCCAGGCGTCGACTATGCGGGGGTTGATCTCTATCGCCTTGTTGCAGCACTCTATGCTGGCCTCCCAATCCTTGAGCAGGAAGAGCGAGAGGCCCTTGAAATACCACACCTTGACGTTGTCTGAATCTATCTCGAGTATCCTGTTGAAGCAGTAGGCCGCATCCTGCGGCTTCCTGAGCCTGTTCTGCACTATCCCCTTGTTGAGCCACAGGTTGATATCCCACCTGTTCAGCTCGATGGCCTTGTCAAAGCACCACAGGGCGTCGTCCACCTGCAGCAGATTGTAGAAGAACACCCCCCTCGACTCCCAGAACAGCGAAGAGTGGCCCATCACCTCGAGCGCCTCGTTGAAGAACTGGAGCCCATCCTCCCTGTTGTTCATCTCGCCGAGGAGGATGCCCTTGAAGTACCAGGCCCACTCAAAGCCCGGATTGTCTTTTATCACTGCCGTCAGAATGGCGAGCGCCGCCTCGCTCGAGCCCAGCTCATAGTAGCAGAGAGACTTTCGCAGGCTCGTCTTCACATTGTCGTGCCCTTCCTGCGACACCTTCGAGAAGCAGTTCAGCGCGTCATCCCACTGGCCGAGCCTGTAGTGGCAGTCTCCTGTCAGGCTCCACACCTCCATGTCCCTCGGAGCGACCTTGATGATCTCGCCGTAGTATTTCTTTGCGACCTCGTAACGCTCTAGGATGGCCGACAGTATCCCCTTGTTCTTGTAGAGCTGCAGATCGCGCGCGCCCCGCTCATACTCCCTGTCGAGAAAGTACATGGCCTTGGCCGCATATTCCTTCGCGCGGCTGTACTGGCTCACGTTTTCGAGGCAGAGTATGGTCTCCATCCAGCCTCTGAACTCATAGGGAGCTATCCTGAGCGCTGTCAGATAGGCATCGAGAGCGTCGGAGACCCGGCCGAGCCTGTTCAGGATACTTCCCTTCAGGAACCACATCCCGTGATCGAGCGGGAGCCTTGCCAGCCCCTTTGTTATGCACTCGAGAGCCTGGCTGTGATAGCTCACCTCATATAGGGATTTCGCAGCAAAGTACCAGCTCTCGACATTGTCAGGCTGATACTTTATCGTGTTTTCAAAACACTTGACAGCCTCCCTGTACTCTCCCTTCTCATAGTGCCTGAGCCCCTCTTCGTGCCACTGGGAAGGCGACAGTTTCTCCTTGCCGACGAGCCTGCGGATCAGCCCGCCGTCCTTTCTGGAGGATGATTTCTCCCTCTCCATTATAGAGTACTGCGTCTTTTCATCCTTGAGCCTGGGCGTCTCAAATATCGGATCGAGCGCCTCAGCCTTCTCGAAGCACTGCAGCGCCTCGCTGTCTCTTCCGGTTATGGAGAGCAGCACTCCCTTCCTGAAGAGCACGACAGGGTCCGTTGTAAAGACCTCCTGCAGGTGGCTGTAATGATTTATGACTGTATCGTAGTTGTCAAAACGGACATTGAGCGCGTCTATCCTGTGGGGCTCCTCGAAATGAAGCCCCAGAGGGTCCTGCGGCGACAGGGATATCTTCTTCTTGCGCCTCTTGAGTCTCAGGAGCGCCTTGATGACGAAATCGTTGCTCGGGTTAAGCTCCAGGGCCTTCTCGTAACATTCCACGGCCTGATCGAGGTAGAGGAGCTCGCCCATCACCACTCCCCTGCTGATCCAGGCCTGCACGTTCGTCCTGTTTATCTTGAGCGCTCTTCCGTAGCAGGTCGCCGATTCCTCGAGGCGCCCGAGCTCATAGAGACAGTTACCCTTCAGGATCCAGAACCGGAAGTTGTTCGGTTCAATTCCAAGCGCGTTATTGTATGATTCGAGAGATTTCTCCATGTTGTTGAGCTTGAAGAATGACATCCCAAGGCCGACCCAGGCGTTGACGAACTGGGCGTTAAGCTCTGTTACCCTGCTGAATGCCTCTATCGCGTCGTTGTGCAGGTTGAGCTTCTGCTGCAGTATTCCCCTGTTGTACCAGGCCATCATGTACCTCGGGTTGATCTCGATGGCCTTCCTGTAGCACTCGACGGCTTCCTTCTCCCTGTCCATCTTCGTAAGCAGATTGCCCTTGTTGTTCCAGGCATCTGATAGCCTCGGATTTATTCCAATAGCCCTGTCATAACACTTGAGCGCCTCCTTGAGGCGCCCCATCAGATCATAGAGGGCGCCCTTCCTGGACCACACCTCCGCCAGGTCGGGGTCGCACTGCAGAGCCCGGTCATAGCACTTCATGGCATCGTCGAAGTTCTTTATCGACGAGAAGACATTACCTTTCTGGTACCATATCTCAGCCCGGTCAGGATCCGCGTCGAGCGCCAGATCGAAATGGACCAGGGCCTCCTGAGGGCTGCCGAGCTTGAAAAGGCACTCGCCCTTGTTGACCAGAATCCTCATGGAGCTCCCGTCGATTCGAAGACCCTCATCGAATATCTCGAGAGCTTCGCTGAATCTGCCGAGCGCCACGAGCGACTCCCCCCTGTTGATTATCTCGTCGAGCGACATCTCCTCAGTGGAAGAATCGAGTGCGAAGCGCTCGCCGAAATGCCGCTCGTAGAAATCGTTCAGTATGATCAGGAGCTCTCCGAAGTCCCTGAATCGGTTCGAAGCCTCCTTCTCAAGGCACTTCAGCACTATATCGCAGAGCTCCCGGGGGATCCTGCCGTCCAGCTCGCAGGGGTCGGGAGGCGGCTCATACAGATGCCCGTGTATGCAGACATCCAGGTCTTCGTCGCCGAAAGGCGGCATGCCGATGAGCATCTCGAACAGCATCGCCCCGAACGAGTATATGTCAGAGCTCGTGCTTATGCTGTCCTGATTTATGAACTGCTCAGGCGACATGTACGGGAAAGTCCCAGCGCCTCCGCCGCTCGTGATCGGATCGTCAGAGTCACCGGGTTTTCTGGCCCTTTCCCTGCCCCGTTCACGGGAGGTGATACGCTCGCCGCCCTCTTCGGTGAATATCTTGGCCAGCCCGAAGTCAGTTATCTTAAGCACCCCGTCCTGAGTGATCAGGCAGTTCGAAGGCTTGATATCTCTGTGGATGATCCCCATCTTCCTGAACGCGTAGCTCATGCCTTCGCAGAACTGCAGTGCGAACTCGGTGGCGACCTTTACATCCAGCGAGCCGTCGGCAAGCAGATGCTCAAGATCTGTTCCTTCCACGTACTCCAGGAGAATGTACGGCTTGCCGTCGAAATTCTTGACCTGCTCTGCCTGCACTATGTTCCTGTGCATGCCCAGTTTGACCCAGACCTCAGCCTCCTTGACGAACATCCTGATGATCTTCCTGTCCCACAGGAACTGCTCCTGGAAGCTCTTCATGGCATATACCCTGCCCCGCTCCGTGTCGTCCACGATATAGACGATGCCCATCCCGCCCTTTATCACTTCACGCACCTTGTAGCGCTTTCCGATCACATCGCCGGGATTCCATTCCTCCCTTACTCCGTCGACCTTGTCGCGCCGCTTCCTCTGCCCTTCCGATATGGCCAGCACGATCCGTTCCGTTTCGCTCCTTACATCTGTCTCCGGCTTTATCTCTATGGCCTTCAGAAGGCTGTTGAAGCACTCTGTCTCCTCGTTCTTCTCGTAGTAGAGAATCCTGCCCATCTCGATATAGGGCTCGTGAAAACGAGGGAGGAGCCTGATCACTCTTCCGAGGATCTCCAGAGAGTCATCGATACGGCCTTCGCTCTCGAGTATTCTGGAGATCTCCAGATCTGTCATCACGTCATAGCAGCACTTGTTTGCCATATTGCAGCATTCGAGTGCCTCCTGGCTTCTTCCGGACAGATGAAGGGCCCTTCCCTTCCAGTGGTATGACCATCTGAAACCCGGGTACAGCGAGATGGCCCTGTTAAAATGCTCAAGCGCGATGGAGTAGCTCTTGCCTTCCAGAAAGTCCATGCCGCCTGAATAGTTTTCAAACCAGTCCATGGGGCTGTCATCGAGCCTGGAAAGAACATCCACACAGTATGCCGCCTCCTTCCCCTTCAGGAAGTGGCCGAGATACTGATGGAGCGCCCACCGGCTCCCTTCCGGCTTTCCAAGGCTCTGATATATCGAAGCGAGACCTTTGCAGTAGACATGAAAGGCCACCTCTCTTCGGCCGTCGAAGAATGGATTTATCTCAACGGCGCTCATGAAGCATTCGAGGGCATGATTGTAATCCGCAGCCTCCACGAAGATCTCGCCGAGCGCAATGTACGATTGAATCAGGAACGGGTCTTTTACCCTGGAGCGCTCCAGCTCGTTGATAGCCTGCTCGAGAAGAGTCTCGACAGAATGCTCGCTGTCATCAGGATCGCTCAATTCCCTGTGTATCCTCGACAGAATACCCTGGGCGCGGGAAAAATAGCGGAGCGCGTCTTTGCGCCGGGACTGGAACATCTCGTACCTGCGCGCGAACACTGCTGCAGGGCTGTCTTCAGAAGGCGCCTCCACCTTTTCGACCTTCTGCTCCACAGCCTTGGCGCGGCCTTCCTGACAGTGCATTATCAGCCTGTTGATGTCCGAAAAAGCGGGAAGCAGCGAGATCCCGCCTTTCACCGAATCCCTCAGCGACCAGTCTATATGTGCCTGACCGGCCTGCGTCAGGAACTTTTTCACCATCTGGATGAAGTTCGTTTCCCTGCGGTGAGTGTACTCGCTCTTCAGAAAGTCCTTGTAGTTGAAAGAGCTTCCCTCCACGATGAACAGCGAATCGACCTTGCGTATGAAAAAGGCGAGACAGGGCACAGTCTCGCCCTTCTTCATCCTGGCGCCGAATAGATGTGTGATGTCGTCCCACAACACAAACAGGGCTCCGTAATCGTGCTGAACCGAGAGGCCTTTCTTCTCCTCGACGATGCGGAGTACTCTGATGGATTTGTGGACTTTCTGTCCCAGGCTGTTCATTCTGTTTCCCCCATTGAGTAGAATTATACCATGGCGAAGGCCGCAAGGCAATTGGAGACTTCAGATCCCACATTCACTGACGGTTCTGTAGGGATCAAGCAGCCGAGTGGTCGATGTTAAGAAATTCTTATTCAATCCCTCGATCCATTGATCCCTGGATCTCTCGATCCCTGAAATACTTGGAAAACTTGATCCGGACACACGAGCTCGCAGACTGTCGGGAGGACTTCGCCACTCTGAAGGGGAATGAATCGACGACAACGAAATATCCGGAGAATCTCTGCATTGACCCTCAGCTTCTGCTGCCACCGGGCCGGAGGGCGGAAGGCGTCAATTATGCCCGTCAGTATAAAAGGAGATGAACATCTTGAACGACAGTACGGACAAGAGACTATCATGGCTCATTAGCGCGCTGGGAGTGGGGCTCCTGGTCTCACTGGGAGTTTATGCCGCTTTTGCATACATCGACCGCAGAAGAGCCTTCGATCCACGGGAGAAGAAAGTCGAAGAGCTGATCGAAGAGGCGGAGCATCTCCTCGAGCTGGGAAGAAAGGGAGCTTATTATTCCAAGCGCGGCAGAGGTTAACAGCGCCGGTGATCTCTCCGGCACGACCCGCCTTGATAAGCAGATGACCATGAACATATTTGTAACGAACGATGACGGCGTATTCGCGCAAGGCCTTCGCGAACTCGTGAGGGAGCTCAAAAAAATCGGCCGTGTTGTGGTTGTCGCCCCTGACAGGGAGCGCAGCGCAATAGGGCATGCGGTGACGTTCTTCGATCCGCTGAGATTGCACAAGCTGGAAGAGAGCAGGAGATGCGTCATCTACTCCTCGACAGGAACGCCTACCGACTGCATCCTTCTCGGGCTCCATCACGTGATGAAGAAGAGGAAGCCAGATCTGGTCGTAACAGGCATCAACATAGGGCCCAACATGGGAGACGATATAACCTATTCAGGCACTGTCTCATCCGCCATGGAAGGCGCTCTGAGCGGCATCCCGACAATGGCAGTTTCGATCGCCTCGTTCAATAATCCGCATTTTCCGACGGCTGCGGCAATCGCGGCGAAGCTGGCGCCCGTAGTGGTGGAGAACGGCCTGGAGCCGCGGACATTCCTGAACGTCAACGTCCCCAGTGTTCCCCTGGATGAGATCAAGGGGATCGAGATAACCTGCCAGGGCCAGAGCCGTTATATCCAGCAGTTTGAAGAGAAATACGATCCAAGGGGCAGGGCCTACTACTGGTTCGCGAACAATCTCCCTGAAGGGATCGCCGAGGAAGGCACGGATTTTTACGCCATCAGGAGAAACTACGTATCGGTGACGCCTCTGCAGCTGAACCTGACCTGTCGCAGGACAATGACGGCGCTGAAAGAGTGGAACCTCTCGCAGATCATCCCCTTCTCATAGCTCCAGAAAGGTAAGAAAGGCAATGTATGATTCTCATGCCCTCAGGGTTCTTGAATTTGAAGAGGTGAAGGCCCTCGTCGCCCGCATGTCCCACTGGGACAGGGGCAGATCTGAAGTGATGGCCCTCGCTCCGCAGAAGTATACTGAGGACATATACGAGATACAGCAGAAGATCGGCCAGGTCAGGGAGATCGTGGAGAAGGACGGCTCCCTGCCGCTTCAGGGCCTCGCCGACATAGAGGACATAATCAGCGCGTCCGCCAAGGACTTCGCCCTCTCGATTGGCGATCTCCTCAAGGTCAGGGCGAACCTCACGATAACCTCGCAGTTGAAGCGCTACCTTATCAAGTGGTCGCACCTCCCGTTCATCGGAGAGACAGTGGACTACCTGACGGCACTCCCGCAGCTTGAGCGGACTCTCACGCTGAGCTTTTCTTCAGACGGGCAGGTGCTGGACTCGGCGAGCGCCACTCTGAGGGAGATCAGGCAGCAGATAAGGGAGAGCGAGACGCAGATCGTGCATAAACTGGAAAACATGCTTCGTGACCTCACGTATTCCAGGATGATCCAGGAGCAGGTCGTGACGCTCAGGGAAGGGCGCTATGTAATCCCCATCAAATCTGAATACCGCGGCGTCTTCGAAGGCCTCGTGCTCGATTCTTCAGGGAGCGGCGCCACTGTCTTCATGGAGCCGCTGGGAGTGATCGAGCTGAACAACGGAATCAGAGACGGCAGATCAGAGGAAAAGCGTGAGATAGACAGGATCGTCAGAAACCTTTCGTCGCAGGTCTCTCAGAACGGGAAAGCCCTCCGGAAAAACCTGGAGATAATGGCGCACCTCGATATGATTGGAGCGCTGGCTCACTTTGCGATAGACTGCTTCTGCATCATACCTGCCATAAACTCTTCAGGCCTTCTGAGGCTCAGGAAGGCGAGGCATCCCCTTCTCGGCAGCAAGGCCGTCCCGATAGACGCAGAGATCGGCAGTGATTTCTCAATCCTCATAATCACCGGCCCCAATACCGGCGGAAAGACAGTCGGGCTCAAGACGATGGGGCTTTTCACGCTGATGGCCCTGTCGGGAATGCCGATTCCTGCAGATGAAGGCTCCACGGTCTCGCACTTCTCGCAGATCTTCGCCGACATAGGCGACGAGCAGAGCATCTCGCAGAATCTCAGCACATTCTCGTCACATATGAGCCAGATCACGTCGATCCTGAACTCCGTAGACGAAAAGTCGCTCGTATTACTCGATGAGCTGGGCGCCGGGACGGACCCGAAGGAAGGGACCGCGCTGGCCATATCGATCCTGGAGCATCTGGGCAATCTGGGCGTCAGGACAGTCGTCACTACTCACTTCGGCGAGCTCAAGTTCTTTGCCACCACCTTCGAGAAAGCCAGGAACGCCGCAGTCGAGTTCGACAGCGTGACCCTCGAGCCTTCCTACAGGATAATAGTGGGCCTGCCTGGCCAGTCCTGCGCTCTCTCGATAGCAGGGCGGCTCGGGCTGCCCTCATCAGTGCTTTCCAGGGCTGAAGAGCTCGTATCTCAGGAATATGTGGCGATGGACAGGCTGATTGGAAGGCTCAAGCAGCAGGAGAAGGAGATGGAGCGGGAGCTGGAGCAGAGGGAAAAGGCTCAGCGCGAGGCGACCACGCTGAGAAACAGGTATGAGGAGGAGCTATCCTTCATCAAGACAGAGGAAGTCGAGATCCTGACAGAGGCAACTTCCGAAGCTGAAACGATGATCCACCAGTCCCGGTCGGAGATCAGGAAAAGCCTCAAAGAGTTCAGGAAGCACCTGAAGGACCTCGAAAAGGCTGGAAAAAAGGCGACTCCACAGGAAGCCGAGAGCTTTGCGGAAGAGGCCCTTTCGAAGCTGGACAGGGTGCTCGAGAGGCTCGTCGAGTTCAAAGAGCGGAAGAAACTGCCTTCGAAAGGCGTCGCCAGAGGCAACTTCAGCGTTGGCGAGCCTGTCCGTATCCCATCACTCGAAAAGCGCGGAGAAGTGCTGGAGATAAATGACGAAGAGCTGGTGTTGCAGGTCGACAAACTGAAGCTATCGCTGCCGTTCTGGAAGGTGGAGAAACTGCCTTCAGAGGAGCTGAAGCGCAGTGAATCGAGAGTTATCGAAAGCGAGATAAAAACTCAGGGATCGGCTTTCGACGCCCGCCTCGATCTGAGAGGCATGCACGTCGACGAGGCGCTGTATGCCCTGGAGAAGCATATCGATCAGGCGGTGCTCAGCGAGGCAGCCGGCTTTCAAATCATACACGGCAAAGGCACCGGCGCGCTGAGGAGCGCCATTCAGATCTTCCTTAAGAAGCATCCGGCAGTTCTCAGCTACAGGCTCGGCGAAGCGCATGAAGGAAGCTGGGGCGTGACGGTGGTGAACCTCAGGTAGAGTATCACCTGATTCCTCACTGATGGCTGTTCAGCTCGATGAACGCTTTTTTCGTGTGGCTGTCCGTTCCCCTCGTCAGAAGAAGATCGAGAGACTTGCCCTTTTCTTCCATGGACCTGATGAAGGAATTCCCGGCCTCCTCGGTCTTATACCGATCGGTCATCTGCGCATGATAAGGATAATAGGTCTCCAGCCCGTCGAGGCCGGCGCTTTTAAGCTTTTCTATCATCTCCGTCACCTGATGCGCCTCGATCGGATATACACCGGGATGCGCGAGAACGCTTATTCCTCCTGCCTGCTGAATCAGGGCGATCGCCTCTTCGGCAGTCTTCTTCCTGTAGCCTTCGTCGGGAAGCGCGTTTATGAAGCGCTTGGCTTCGCCGTACGACGGGAAAACACCCTTCGAGATCAGTGGCCTCAGAATGTGAGGCTTCAGCACGGTCCTGCGGTCAGGGGCAAAGACCTCCTTCTCTTCCAGAACGGTTCTCCCGAAATGCCTGTTTATCTCCGCCATATAGCGGCGGGCTCTCTCCATCCGCTCGCCCTGCACCCACGAGAGGTAGTCGCACAGCTCCCTGTTCTCGATATCCAGATAGTAGCCGAGTATCTCGATGCTTATCGAGCCGTATGTGCAGTCCAGCTCGAGGCCAGGAACCACTTCCAGTCCTGGAGGGGCGGCTGCGGCCAGGAGCCTGTAGCCGTCTATGGCATCGTGATCGGTTATCGAGATGCTCTCGAGCCCGAGTCCGGGAGCCAGGTCTACCATCGCCTGCGGCATCTCCTCGCCGTCTGATACGACGGTATGCATGTGCCAGTCTTTTCTTCTCAAGAGCCTGCTCCTTTCGAACCGCGCTACTTTTTAATCACGAGCTGAGTTAAAAATCCTCGAAGCTTCTACGGTGATTGTATCATCAGACGTAATATGATGCAAGGGGTATGGGGCTCTCCATCCGGCGTCATCATTCTTCGAGCATTCCGAGGATATGATCGTGAGCATCTCCAAGCCATGACGCCACATAATCCACGAAGCTGAAATCCTGATTCCTCGTGTACCGGGACGGCACAGCTATGCAGTAGCATCCGGCCCTCTTGGCGGCCAGCGCACCGTTGTGGGAATCCTCGAGAACTATGCACTGTCCTGCGTCGAAGCCAAGTTTCTGCACCGTCAGATCGTAGATCTCAGGGTCAGGCTTTCCCTTCATGACTGTCTCAGAAGTCTGAACGACGGCAAAGGCTCCATCGAGCCCGATCCTTATCAGCACTATGTCGACGAAGTGTCTCGGCGAGCCTGTGGCGATGGCAAGAGTAAAATGCGACGAAGCTGATCGCACGAGCTCGTGCAGGCCGTCCATCGGCTCCACTCTCTCCCTGAGCTTCCTTTCCATCTCTTTCTGCCTCATCGCCACGAGCATATCCGGCGAGATATCCAGTCCGAGATCATCTATGAAGACCTGCATGGATTCGACTGGAGTACGTCCCATCATCTTTTGCAGGGTCGAATCGCTCACCTCCCTGCCGAGGTATCTGGCAAGCTCACGCTCTGTCTCATAATAGAGCTTTTCGCTGTCTATCATGAGGCCGTCCATGTCAAAAATCAGCGCTTTCACTGGAAGACCTCCCTGTCTCGAAAATACCCCCGTCCCTCACGAAATGATATATTCCCAGACAATTCGATTTCAGACACATATTCATTAATATACACAAAAACACGCAAAGCTTCAACCGGCTCGATGGAATAATCATCCGCCCACACGCGATTCAGCCTCGCGGCGCCTGAGAGCAGCGGCGTGCTTCAGGAAGACAACAGCATCATAATCGGAGACGTCAAGCTCGATGTTAAAGAAAACAGGCAGTGAGCGATGCATGTCACCAGGGTATTCTGTGGCTTACCCTGTCAAAATGCATCTTGCAGACTTTTTCTGTCCACATGGACGGCTCCGGTTGATAATCTCTTGAAGCAGTGCTATAATACAATCATCCTTAACAAATGAGGAAACTCTATGCAGAACTTTACAATCCAGTCTCAGAAGCCGATCATCCCGCCGATAGATATCCCCGGAAACAGCAGCGCTTCATCAGTCAAGGCTGCCGGCACGGAAGAGAATGCAGCGCAGGCGGAAAAAGCCTCAGATGAAGTCGTGCTTACCGAATCCAGCATAAAGGCATCTGATCCCAAAGAACTGGTTCCTCCCAGGTTCAACAAACTGGAAGCGGCTGAGAGAGCGACCAACGACGTGCTTGTCCATCTTGTGGCAAGCGATACACCGGCTGTTCTAAGCATATGGGCGAACCTTGGCACACTGCCGCACGCTCTGGTTCCAGCGCTTGGCTTTTTCAACGCGATTAACACGGCGACAGGTGTGGTATCGATAGCAATGGACTCGAGGGAGACTTTCAAGACGGTTAGAAATCCCCATGCGACGAAGATGGACAAGATCGTGGATGTTTCGCATCTCGTGGCAGGAGACGTATTCTCCACGATAGGCTCAATGGTGCCTCTCGTGGCGCCACTTACCACTCCGGTTGCCATGGGAGTCTTCGTTGGCGGCCAGCTTATGGGGCTGGGCATGGATATTTTCAAGAGTGTATACGACGCGAAGCGAAAGGGCCAGCAGTCGGCTTACTGAGCCCGATGAAGAGAACAATAATCTATGCTCTGATATACACCGCAGTATTTTCTGCTTTTTCGATCCTCCGCCATCTCTCCTCCATTTACGGTGATCCGGACCTTGGCCTTTTCAACCAGTCCTTTTACACAACTGCCTTCTGCGGGAAGATCTTCTACAATACCTTCGAAGGAGGCTCGCACTTCTGCAGGCACAACTCGCCGATATTCTTCCTGCTGCTCCCATTTTACAGACTTGCCCCGAGCCTGATAACGCTGCTGATCCTTCAGACTGCCGCGATAGCTGCAGGGGCGGTACCTGTCTATCTGATGGCCAGGAACAGGATGGGAGAAAGCGCGGGACATACCTTCGCAATCCTGTATCTGCTTTATCACCCGCTCCACGGCGTCAATTACGATCAGTTCAACGACGTGTGCTTCGCCATAGCTCCACTCCTCGCCGCCGTATACTTTTACACTGTGAGACGCAATTTCGGAATCTGCTGGCTCTTTCTCGCGCTCGCGCTCATGGCCAAGGAAGATGTATCATTCACGGTGTCTTTCTTCGGGCTCTATGTCATCTATGATGGAATAGCCTCTGCAAGGTCCGGAGCGCTCACTCCGCAGCAGAGAAATGTCAATACCCTTCAGGGAGCCTTCATGGTATGTGCCGGATTCCTCTACCTCATGTTTTCACTGTACATTGTGATCCCCCACTTCAACCCTCCCTACGACAACTATAATTATTTCAGCGAGCGATATGGCTACTTCGGGAAAAATATGGCTGAAGTGCTGCAGTCAGTGCTGCTGCATCCGTTCAGAACGATGAGATATCTGCTCGTCTGGCCGAAGGTCAGTTTTTTCCTTGAGACGCTCGCTCCGCTTGCCTTTCTTTCGCTTCTCAATCTGCCGCTCTTTCTCGTGGCAACACCCACCTATGCGATAGACCTTCTTTCGAATTTCTCGGCGATGCACAACTCAGGAAGCCGGTATCCTTCTCTGCTGATCCCGTTCATCTTCGCCTCAGCAATCATGGGACTCTCGAAGTTCCTCGAAAGGAAGAGCGAAGAGGAGCGCCCTGCGGCTTACAGGAAGATAATCGTTTATCCAATTGTCTTTACAATACTCTCAACTCTGCTGCTGAACCCCTCGCCGTTCAGGATCGGATGGCAGTTCATCCCGAAAGTCAGTGAGCACCAGAAGACTGTCCTGAAGATGCTCAGGGAGATACCGCCGCAGGCTTCCCTGTCAACACAGGTGAACATCTATCAGCACGCTTCGTACAGGCTGAACTGCTATGCCTGGTACTGCGAGGGAACGGAATACATAATGCTCGATCCTGCCAATGAATGGTATGACAGGATTGCGCCGGGCTGGAGCGCGACAATCGAAAAACTCGTCAAAGAGGGAAAATACGAGATGATCAGGGAGTGTGACGGCGTGAAGATCTACAGAAAAAGAATCTGAAAGCGTCATGGGATGGTTTTTTTCCCGCTTGGCCTCCCGTTATTGCATCAGGGAATGCCGGGATGTATAATGATGATGCACAGAATAAGAACAGTGAGGATTCTGAACATGAACACAATAGGGCCGCTTACACCGCAGATGCCGATCAGCGCTTCAGGGGGCACAGGCGCCGCCGCTTCTTCAGCAGATACCGGACAGAGCACGCCGGCAGATACATTCGCAAAGGGCTCCGTACAGTCTCAGCCCAGGGGCCTGGACCTCAAGGAGGCCTCGAAGCTGATCTCATATGAAAGCGAGAATCTCAGCGAAGTGGTCACGCTGTGGCAGTTCAACACGAAGCACTATGACTCACAGGCATTTATCGCCGATCCGGGGCACTTCTACGAAGGCGGAATGGACGGGACGCTGAGACGGTTCAAGATGGACGGAACGCTGCTGTGGGAGAAAAAGACAGGAGACAGCAACCTTAATGTCTCGCCTGCCGTGGCGCCTGACGGCACTGCATACGTGTCACGCGTTACGACTCTGATGGCTTACGGCCCCGATGGCACTCAGAAATGGAACATCCCGCTGCCGGATGGCAAGAATACGCCCAGGAACTCGCTCTCACTGAATCTGGCAGCCGGACCTGACGGCAAAGCTTACATAAGTGACAGATCAAAGCTCTTTGCAGTGGACCCCAACGGGAAGATAAGATGGTCAAAGAGCCTTGATTCAGCCTGGGACAAAGCGCCTGTAATTCGCCGTGACGGGAGCGTGATGTGCCTCGACAGGGACGGGACTGTCACATGCTACGATCCAACCGGTAAAAGACTCTGGCGGAACAGGGACTTCCCGAAGAGGGAATCGGGCTTCTGCCCAATCCACACGGCCCTGGTGGCCGGTCCTGATGGGAGCGTCTACGCCGGAACTGCAAAATCGGCGTACAACAGGGATGATCAGGCAATCATCGCACTGGACAGAGACGGAAATACAAAATGGAAGATCCCTGTCAGCTCGGACATGGACAGCTACTGCACTCCATCAGTCGATCAGAAGACAGGCACAGTGTATTCAGGCGCAGGAGGCAGCAGCAGCGAAGTGCTCGCAATCAGCCCTGACGGCCAGGTTCTGTGGAAGAAGGATGTGGGCCCCATCCTCCATGTCACGGCGATGCCTGAAGGCAAAGGCGTAATCGTGGGAATAAGAGGCGGCGATCTTCACGCCATAGACAGCGAGGGGAAGGAAATATGGACTTTCCACACCGGCTCGATCTTCACGAAGCCCTCTTTCGGGCCTGACGGCACAGTATACGTGGGAAGCCAGCAGATGCTCTATGCGCTCGAAACGAGAGAGCGCCATCTCGATAAAAAGATGCAGCAGAAGATGGAGGAGGCGCAGAACGCGCCGGAGCAGGACAATACCGCCACAGTATCCGAAGAGTGCGGATGGCTGGTAATAGACGGCATCAGACTCCCGATAAAAGGGCAGCAGAAGCCTCTCTGAAAGCAAAAGAGGCGCATCCACTCGAAGATGCGCCTCTTTATAAGGCTTTGCAGTTTTCGCTACCACTCAAGACCTTCTGCGCGGCCGATTATCTCTGTAAGTCTCAGATCGACTATCTTGTTCTTTTCCTTCTTCCGCTCTTCGGCCTTGGCCTTCAGCTTGGTTATATCGCTCTCAATCCGCTTGATCTTTTCTTCCCGGGCTATCTGCCTGAGATCAAAGATCCTGGAAAGGTTCTTCCTCAGCTCATCCTTATATCCCTTGATCTTTGAGCTGTCCTTCTCTTCCTTCAGCTTCTTGAGAATCTGGCGGCACGCCGAATCGAGCGATCTCTCTTCCATTATGTTCTTATAGAGAGAAGGGTTGTCTTTCTTCATCCTCTCCAGGAAGAGCATGTCCATGTACACCTCTACCATTATCCTCTGGTAGAACTGCTCATCCTTGCTCTTGAGTTCCTGGAGGTCCTTGTATTTGGAAGCGTCTGTCTCCTTGACATAAGCTTCTGTCCTGGTCATCTCTTCCGTGGTCAGTTTCGTCGGAGCGCCAAAGCCGTGTCCGCCCTTGCCTCCCGGGCCACCGGGACCGCCCTTGCCTCCCGGACCACCCGGGCTTCCGGGCCCGCCAGGACCGCCTGGGCCACCAGGGCCACCAGGGCCTCCAATTCCGTCATCGCTTCCAGGAGGAGGAGGAACGCCGGGCTCAAAGCATATTTCATCTTCTCCGAAGATGGACTTTGCTTCTGAAGGCCGCCCTTCCTGCATCTCCCTCGCTTCGAGCATGGCTGTCCCGTGATGGGTCCTGCCGACTCTGTCCTTCGAAACGCCGGAGTAGTAGAATACCTGCCCTCCGATGATGCACAGCGCCACTGCTATAACGATTATCAACGCCTTATTCTTCACCACCATCAACTCCTTATAAACTCTATTTTCTTAAAATCTGTCGATTTCTTTCCTCATAACCGCAATCTCATCGTCGTAAGAAGAGATTATCCGCATATTATATACCAGATCGTCGCTGCACCTCCTTTCAACCCGTTTATTGATCTCATAAAGTGACGTCCCGAATCCATCCATCGATCCGACTGTGCTCTCAAGCTCCTCTATTGACGCGTCCTCGCTGCTCTGCCATTTATAATCTGAATTCGCCACCGGCCCGGCAGTCTGATGCCTCTTTACAGGAAGAAACAGTGCAAACGATACTAACAGAACCACCATGACTGCTGCAAATGCCAGCCCTCTCACAGGGTTGAAGAGTATCCTGGACAGCCATTCGATCGGCGATACCCTGTTCACACCGGCTCTGGCATAGAGCGCCTCCAGATCGAGATCCGGCGCCGGAACTTTTCCTATCTTCTTCAGATGATCTCTCAGGCGAAGATCCTTCTCCCTCATCTTCCGGCATGCATCGCATGTGCTCATATGGGCTTCCAGCTCTCGGCGCTCCGAATCGGAAAGCTCGTCATACAGCGCGAGCATGCCGTATTTATCATAGACTCTGCAGCTCATTCTAAGCACCTCCCAGGCTGTGTGTCTTGTCCTCAGTCTCAGATTCCTGCTCCTGCATCTCGGGCTCAAGGGCTTTACGAAGGTTTCTGATCGCATAGTGCATCCTTCCAAGTGCCGTATTGAGTGGGCAACCCACAAGATCCGAAATCTCCCTGAATGAGAGGCCTCCATACTCCCGGAGCAGCAATATCTGTCTCTGCTCGAGAGGCAGCTTGGCTATCGCCTTCCTGACAGCCTCTCTCTCCAGATTCCTCTCCGCGATTTGCGCAGTTGAGCTCTCATTTCCATCGAAGCCATCGCTGATCGAGATCCCCTTTTCCTCATATTCTACGAGAGAGAGCTCCTTCATGCTGCCTTTCTTTCTCAGGTAGTCCATTGCAGCGCTGAACGCTATCCTGTAAAGATAGCTGACGAATCTGTCGCAAGCCTTGTAGCGCTTAAGAGATTTCAGCAGCCGCATGAAAGTCTCCTGAAAAATGTCCTCGGCAGCTTCACGGTTCGTGACCAGTCCATACAGGTAGTTGAAAACCTGGCTGCGGTATCTCTGATAGAGCGTTTCGAAGGCATAGGTCTCTCCTTTCCCATATAGAGAGATGAGAGTGTCGTCGTCCAGTTGCTTCATTTTCACCTCAGAACATTAAACGGAGGAAGCTCTTTAAAAATTGTACTACAAGGCATCTTCATCTGCAAATGATATATTAAATCTTATTAATATTATTTCACAAATCGTTAACATTTGTTTCTTTTTTGTAAGATCCTACGGTGGATTTTTGATTTATAATTATCGTGTAAGGTTAATCAGTCATCAACTTTGGGCTTCTCCTCCCCCAAAGTCCCAGTGGTCGGGCTCCTGAACGGACCCGACATTTTCTTTTGTACCGAACAGCATCGCCACAACATACAGGAATCCGACAGCTGTAAAAATTGACATCACCTCTGGATGGTATTAATTCTGAGTGTGAGTATTAGAAATCAATTGAAGGATTAACATGAAAGCTGTCAAATTTACTAGGAAAGGCCAATGAACACAAATTCAGACGAAAAAAGCCGTTCTGCCGCTATTGCCCTGATAAAGTTTGTCGTGGACAAGCTGCCTGAAGGGTATACATTTCCCTGCACCATCCAGGAGATCAAAAAGGTCCTTCAGGAGATACCGATCGAGCATCTGAAAGGGATCAAGAGAATAAGGCTTTCGGGGCAGAAAGTATCTCTCGCAGACGCATCATATATAGATGGCACTATCAACATATATGCTGTACCGAGGGACTTGAAGTTTGTCTACGCTGAAAAGCCTCCTGAATCCATACTCAGGGAGTACAGCAGATTCGGGGCGCGCTGGGACAAGCTTGGCGACGCATGGTACTGTTACTGGAAGCTCGAGCATTACAAGCGATATATACTTGAGCATGTGCTCTTTCACGAGCTGGGGCATCACATAGATGACTTCCATTCAGAAAGAAGAAGCTTTGGAAAAGAGAAATTTGCAGAGCGATATGCGCTGGACCTCGAAAACAAGCTGAAAAACGGAAAGACGATGTAGAAAAAGGCGTATAGCCTGAAATCCATTTTCATTACTATAAGACACGAAGGAAACCACTATGAGCAAGAGGACCATCTATCACTATTTTCCGATGACCGCTCTGTTTCTGATGCTGACTCTCACCAGTATCCGCGCCGCGGAATCCGAACAGATAAACCAGAGCGATATCAACGCCCTCGCGAAAAACAGGACGGATCAGTACTACTCGATAAAGGCAAACGACACACTGATAGGCTTTTCGGCGTTCAGGGTCGAGAGAACAATGCAGCTCGCAGGGCAGTCATTCATAAAGTTCCAGTCCATGTCAAAGATGAAGGTCGGAATGGGAGGCATAAACGAAGTCCTTTTCCAGACCGACTTTTCACTGACTCGCCAGGATATGCTGCCTGCATATCTTCTGCTGAGACAGAGTACATCTGCAGGAGACCTTCTCTCTGAGGTCATATTCTCCGAGGGCATCATCGCACAGAAGACGATGGTGGGCAAAGAGCAGACCAGCGCGGTTTTCCCGATCAACCAGGGATGCCACCTCTTCCTCAGCGATCTGTGGGGCAGGCTCGACACTTTTGTGGAGCACTACCTCATATACGTGCTGCTTGCACGCTCAGGGAACACCAGGATAAAAGTCTATGATCCAATCCTGAAGGTCATAGGCACAATCGAGGTGCTGCCTGTCAAAGACGAGCAGATAGAGGTAAACGGCGTCAAGTATTCGTGCAAGCGCTATCTGATGAAGGACTGCTACGGCAATGAGCTGGTCAATATCTGGTTCGAGCCGAAGGAGGCAAAGATAATAAAGATCACTGATGTTGGAGGGATAATAACGATAGACCTGTCCAACAAGAAGGTGTCTGCACTGCTGCTGAAGTCAAAGGGCATGGACTTCCTGGCCCAGAGGACGTACCAGTCGCCCATCTTCTTCACAGAACCGCAGCGCGTCAATGGTATAAAGGCTACAGCCACATTCACCGGTAGAGGGTTCAAAGACCCAAACCACGAGATACTCGGCTACAGGCAGACGTTTACAGGCGACTGGTCCGAGACTTCGTCGAAAGGCACATTTGAAGTCAAGACCTCCAAGCCTGTCCTGAAGGGCAATACGTTCCCGCCCAGGAACATACCCGAAGACATAAGGCCCTATCTCCTCCCCCAGCCCGGCATCGAGTCCGACAACGATTACATCAAGAACAAGTCGATGGAAATCACGTGGAAGTCCAAGGATTCATCTGCGGCAGCCTCAAAGATAAACAAGTGGATCAAAGACAACATCAAGTCCGGCATAGCCCTGCCGTCGGCGCTCTTTTCATTCCAGGGCGGCGTGGGAAACTCGGAGAGCCTTTCCATGCTGATGGTGGCAATGTGCCGCGCCGCAGGCATCCCAGCCAGAAAAGTCGGAGGGATGGCATTCAGGGAGGGACGCTTCTCACCTCAGAACTGGGCTGAGGTATATATTGAAAACAACGGCTGGGTGGCCTTTGACCCTGAGATGGGCAAGGAAGGGAGCCTCGATGCGCTCCGGATCTACCTCTGGGAGTTCGGCGATATCACGTCTACCGAGTTCACCGCGCTCGACTATTCTCCAAAGCTGCCTCTCACAGTCTCCTTCTACAACAAGGACCTCACCTGGCCTGTAGGAGAGGAGAGGACCTTCACAATCAAAAAGGGTGAAAATGTGATCGGCGAAGAGAAGTCCTGCATAGAAGACATTGTGATGCAGGAGGGAAAGGAATCATACGTGTTCTCGAGCGAGTCCAGCCTCGAAATAGGCGGAAGCGTGTTCAAGGCGAAAGGCCGGCTGAACATCACACCGCAGGTGCTGCCTCTCGAATTCAACTATGAGAGCGAGATGGGCGGCAAGACTGAAAAGCAGCATTTCAGATTCGGAAAGGAGTTCATATCGCAGATCATACAGGAAGCGGCGCCGGATTCATCGCAGCCGGAGCAGACGAGGGACATTCCCTATTCGAGAGGCACATATCTGATAGACCAGAGATTTCTGTCCCAGTGGGCGCTCGTGATAGGGCAGATCCCGAAGCCGCAGCTCGGGAAGAGATACACATTCACAGTCTTCGTACCGGAAGATCTGACTACCAGAGAGATAGAGCTCGAGGTCAAGAACTTTGAAAAAGTCGAGGTAGGCACGAGGGAAGTCGACACATTCAAATGCGAATCTAAAAAAGGGATGGTCTTCTATGTCGACAGCAACAGCAACGTTGTCAAGATAGCCCTTCCCTCGCAGGAGCTTGAGATAGACCTGATCAAGACGGAGTTCAAGCTCAAGAGCTAGAAAGAGAGGACAGTTGAAATGTTCAAATCACTGCTTGGAAAGATCGAATCGCACAGGAAGAACATGACCGAAACGGCGTTCGGAGAGCCCATGACGTTCAGCTCCGTGACGATAATTCCCGTGGCCAGGGTTACGTACGGCACATGCTCGGGCTCCCAGGGAGAAGAGGAGAGATCAGTCGCCAGCACGCAGCCTCTGGGCTATATCGAGATGAGAGATGACAACATACGATTCATCTCGCTCTTCGATCCGACAGAGATAATTCTGCTCGGCGCAGTATGCGCAGCCGGAATCTTCTCAGTCACCAACGTGCTGATGGGCCTGTGCCAGAAGCCAAGGAAGGCTGATGAAGTGAATGAAGAGAAGAAAAAGGATTGCTGCGAAAAGCAGCGTCCCTCCGGGTATCTTGCAGCGGCGGGACTATTGGCGTCTGCGGCATTTGTGGGCTTCCTGATACACAAGAGATGCTCGGATGCGAAGAAGAGCGTGCACTGCGGTCACCACGGCAATGTTGAGGACGAATACATATCTGTCGGCGAGATGGAGAGAAAAAAAGTTCAGAGCGAACAGGCTGAAGAGCAGTGGAACACTCCGGAAGTGACTGTTATCGACGAGTCCATGGATCTGGACGACTGAATATCGCAACAACGGCATCGGGTATAACCGATGCCGTGAGTTATGCTGATGAGTATCGCGAGCGCTAAAGCTGCTTGAATGTGATATTCCCTGTCACGAGCTCGATGCTGTACCCGAATCTTATGTTGCCCTTCGAAAGCTCCATCGTTATCACATTGGGTGAAGGCATTGCAACACCTGATTTCGGCGGAGCGAGCCTGTTTCCGACGAAGGCAAGGGTGCAGATCTTTGAAGACCCGCTTGTTTCATTGTAGATATCCAGATGAATTCCCATGTCGCTGTCCGCGGCTGCTGCTCCACCGGTCTTCTGATAAGTCGGGGCTGTATATGAAAATGTCATCCCGTCCAGATAAGCTCTCTTCAATGGAGTGCTGAGCGCCGCGCCTTTGCAGACATCGACTCTAAGCTTCACGTTGGTGCCGGCCTGGGTCAGCGAGCCATAGTTCGATATGCATAAAGAACTGTTCGGCGCAAAGGCGTTTCCTGACTGCTGCTTTGCGAACTGAAGCATTGAATCCAGAGCCTTGCCTGCCTCCCTTGCCTGCAGATTGGCTCTGTACGAGCTGAAGTTGGTTATGGCGATCGTCACTATGATGCCGGCGATCAGAATGGTCACTATAAGCTCTAACATCGTAAACGCCCGGATTCTCCTTTTTGCTGCCGGCATGTTCATGCACTTCCTTTCTCAGACTGTTCGGCCCGGAGCAGTTCCCTCCGTATCCATTGCGATATCAGACAGGAAACATTGAAAAGCCTGTCCATCGTTAATTTTACACAATAATCTGAATCTTTTCAATAGCTTCAATAAGAAGCCTGTCAAAACCTCCCTTTTTCCGCTTTCTTCTGTCGGAGCGGAGAGAGGTAAAATGAGCGGCGAGAATGAAAATAGGATGGTGAAGAAAGGGAGCGCAGCCCGTTCCAGGCATGGAAGCTCCCGGTATCAGAGGCAGCTTATTTCCAAGACTCGACAGCAAGGAGCGGCGATGGAGCGAGAAGAGGATTTTGCAGTAGCAATGAACCAGGCTGAGGCGGCAGGAGCCTTTCAGATGATTAACCAGGTTGCAGTTGACCTGGGGATCAAGATTATCATCAGGAGCGTCCTCTACGATTCAATCCGCACTATCATAGGCTTTGAGGTAGTTGACGACATCCTCAGCCACACGGTCTCTAAGGCCACACTGACAGATGAAAACGGGATCTGCTACAGCCTCCTCGGCATACGCAGGCTCAATGGGGGCTATCCCTTCCCCTGGTTCCTCGAGTTCGAGCCGATACTGCAGGATTCGAAAGTCCTCACCCTCACCATCCTCGAGATGCAGTCCGTCGAAGAGGAAAGCGTGCCGATGGTGAAGATAAACACTATCTTCGATCCATGGGACCCTCTCGAGATAGATCCGTCGATCTTCGAAAAGCTCGACAGGTGGAGAGAGGAATTGCAGGCGCCGTCCCTGGAGATACCGCCAACATGGGAATGCATGGGCCAGTGGAGCTACGTGTTCTCAACTGATCTCACAGCAAGAAGGCTCAGGGCGAGAGAGCACAGAGCCTACATACAAATCCCCTTTGTGAACCAGGTGCTGAAAGTCTCCAGAGTAACATCGGGATTCTCCGGCACGATGCTGTATTCAGACTCCCACCATACATCGCTTGACGAGATGGGAGACTGGCAGGGGCTCTTCCTGGACGTGCTGAAGCGCTCCAGGAATCCGATGGACTTTGCGTCCCGGCTCAAAAGCTCAGGGCTCAACATCCTGAAGCCCATGTTCTTCAAGCTGACTCTTCTGGACAGGGACACAGGCCATATATATCCCTGCTCAGGAAGCGGCCCCTGGGGAATTTACAACACGAGGTTCTACTACTTCTCTGACGCCATCAACGAGGCTTCCCATCTCAGGCTCAGGATCGAAGAAGTCTTCAACATAGTGCTTGAGGAGCCCTGGATCTTCGAACTGGACCTGAAAGATACCGAGCAGAACATGGAACTCCCCTTCACTCTCAGCTCTCCGTTCATCAATATCGAGGGGAGATTCTCTGTGGGCGAGATCATCTACGAACTGGATTATATCCTGATCTCGTACAATATAGAAATCTTCACGGGGAATCTGAACTACCTCAGGATGAGGGACATGAAGATCCTGGACAAGGACGGGCTGGAATACGCGCCGCTCGACAAGAGCTCCCACTGGAGCGAGAAGCATGGCAGAATGATCAAGGGGTTCTGCTTCCCTCCAATCCACTACAAGGGGAGCTTCGCAACGCTCGAGATCAACTCGATAGATATCGCGCCGATCACGCCGTTCGAGTTCGATCTCGTCTTCACCTCATAAGAATTGTTTCCGTCAGTTGCTCGAAAACTCGTCTGTAGGAAGCACCTCTTCCATGAACAGAGGCGCCCCGTCATCTTCACCCAGCTCGAAGTCGAGGTTCGTTATTGTCTGCACCTGCGGGGCCGGTGGCTGCTCAGGAGGCGCAGCATTCTGCTGCGGCGGCGCAGCGGGCTGGACTGCGGGAGGCTGCTGAGGAACCGGAGGCTGATGCGGATGCGCGGCAGAGACAGTCTGCGCAAGCGGCGGAGCCTGCGGAGGCGCCTGCTGAACCGGTGGCGCTGAAGGAATTGACTGCGGTGCCGATACAGGGGCGTGCGCTTCTGCGTGCAGGTGCAGGCTCTCGTGAGGAACTGCTGCAGGAGCCTGTGCCTGAGAGGCCTGAGGCTTCTCAGGAATATGCGCGGCAGGGGCCGGTGGTGCCGCAGGCTTCTGAACAGGCTTCTCTTCGACGAAAAGCGCAGGATTCTCCCTGGCGACTCTCCTGAGAATCAGCGTCTGGATGCTGATTGGAGTGAGCGGAGTGAACGGCTCGAGCACCTTCTCAAGATATGCCTTCTCCCTTTCCATCAGGAAGTACATGATCGTGTTATCGAAATTCTTCATATAGTCCACGAAGCTTACTGTTGTGTCCCTGTTGCTGTCCTCCATATGCCGCTTCATTATTGAAGAGATCTTGTCGGTGCTTATGATCAGCGCGTGATTGATTGTGAACGCAGAGATGTAGGCGCTGATGAAATATGCGTCGTCGAGGGTGAGCTTCCTGTTGATCAGCACGAAGAGATAGCTCTGGCCGTTCAGCACAAGGAAGAGGTTGATGAGCCCGTTTTCCGCCGTCTGTACGCCTACCTCTCTGAGAGGTATCCCGTATGACTCGAGCGCGGAGAGAAGACGGACCGGGAACCAGTAATCTCCTTCCACGAGCTTTTTTCCGAAATCCGAGCAGGATACGATCTCGTCGATGGTCTCCTTGGACAGGGGGTTGCCGCAGATGAAGCATTTGTTTGCGTCTGTCGAGGTCTCTTCGATTGCGCTTCTCGACGAGACCTTCAGGATCGGCTGGCCTGTCTTGCTGCATATCACGACAAAGTCCTTGGTCAGCAGTCCCATCTTCTCCAGCTTGTCGACGATTGGCCCGATCTTCGGCAGATCCTTGGGATCGACGAGCTTGTAGAGCGAAGTGGCTTCGGTCCCCTTGATGCGCTCCAGGAATCTCCTGGCCAACTCCTCCTCGAGGAAGCGGGAAGCCTGTATCTCCTGAGTAGACGGCTCGAGCGTCATCGACGAATCCTTTATGGACTGCCTGACCTCACTGCCGTATTCGACATCGTACCAGTCTGAAGTGACCTTTATGTCGCAGCCTCGGAGAATCTCTGACACCTGTGAGCAGAACGAGGCGAGGCTCCTGGAATCGCCCTTCGAAATGATGCCCACCTCGACGTGGCTCTGGCCTTTTTCCAGCTTGTAGTAGAATAGCGTCTCAGGATCGACCATGATCAGGTCGCCGATGACTTCCGGAGAGCCTGCGGATGTGAGCTCGTCGATCAGCCAGTTCTCCACCTCTCCGGAAGGAAGGCTGATTCTGTTCCAGTATTCTCTCTTCATGCTGGCGATGAGAGGATTGAAGCGGGCCTGCATGTTCTTCTGAAAAAGCTTCACGAGTTCTGGCGTCATATATGTGGAAATTCTCTTCTGCGTTATTGTCATCATTGGGAACACTTCCTTTCATTGAAGTCAATGACTGTCTTTTATATCTTCGCACAAGGTCACGGGCTCGGAAATGTGAAAATGCGGACGGGACACTGTCCTCTTTCTAAATTGAACGTAGAAGCTTTCTTTAAAACTCAGGAAAATCCTTCTGCGTCCCATGAAGAGTGGGTTCAAAATAATGCCTGAGAAGGATTTTTGGGATCAGGGTGGAAGGTATAAACTGTCTCGCTTCACAGAAAGAGAATTACACTCCGATACGACTCCCTGTATCTCCTTATTTCCGAAGAGAAGCTCGCGGAGGAAGATTGATGAAAGCTGTTGTTATGGCTGGTGGCGAAGGCTCTAGACTGCGGCCTCTGACCATCAACAGACCCAAGCCGCTTGTTCCCATATGCAACAAGCCCATAATGGAGCATATCATAGAGCTTCTGAAGCTCCACGGGATAAACGATGTCGTCGCCACGCTCCACTATCTCGCAGACGAGATAGTGAGCTACTTCGGAGACGGCAGGGAGTTCGGAGTCAACATGATGTACTCCATCGAGGATGAGCCTCTCGGGACGGCGGGAAGCGTAAAGAAAGCCGAGCATTTCCTCGATGACACCTTCGTCATCATAAGCGGCGACGCATTGACTGACTTCGATCTGGAGGAAGTGATCAACTTTCACAGGGAGAAGGGGGCGCTGGCCACGATAACACTCACTCGCGTAGAGAACCCGCTCGATTTCGGAGTTGTGATAACCGATGAAGACGGCAGGATACTGCGCTTTCTCGAGAAGCCGAGCTGGGGTGAGGTATTCAGCGATACGATAAACACAGGCATATACGTGATGGAGCCGGAAATCTTCGATTTCATAGAGGCCAAAAAGCACTGCGACTGGAGCAAGGACATATTCCCTGACATCATGGAGCGCGGCCTGCTGCTGTGCGGCTGCGTCGTCGAAGGCTACTGGTGCGACATCGGGAACCTGCAGCAGTACAGGCAGGCCAACTACGATCTCTTCTCCAAGAAAGTAAAGGCCAGCATTCCCGGGAAACAGATCAGGAAGAACCTGTGGGTGGGCGACAACACGGAGATTCAGCCATCGGCCGCGATAAACGGCCCTGTCGTGATTGGCAAGAACTGCCGCATCAAGGATCTCGTCAACATCGACGAATTCACAGCCATCGGCGACAACTGCATCATAGAAGAGAACTCTACGATACAGAGGTCCATAATCTGGTCGAACGCCTATCTCGGGAGAAATACGAAGGTGAGCGGCACGATTCTGGGCAGGCAGATGACCATGAAGCAGAACGCGTCTACATCTGAAGGCGCAATAGTGGGTGATAAGTGCTTCCTCGGGAACGGCGCTACAGTGAATCCTCACGTCAAGATATGGCCTGAGAAGAAGATAGAGGCCGGGGCGACTGTGAGCATGAGCCTCATATGGGGAGGCCGCTGGCAGGGCTCGCTGTTCGGTCCCGAAGGCATATCAGGCCTCGCCAATATAGAGATCACGCCGGAGTTCGCCATGAAGCTGGGTGCGTCATTCGGCGCATCGCTCGAAAAGGGCGCCGTGCTGAGCACGAGCAGGGACTCCCATCCTGCTGCCAGGGTGATCAACCGCTCGGTGATATGCGGCCTGGCCTCGGTAGGCGTGAACATCCTCGATCTCAGGGTCATGCCGACTCCAATCAGCCGGTACACGATAAAAAGCGGAGCGGCCAGGGCAGGCATCCACACGAGGATCTCCCCTTCCGACTCGCGGTCGATACTGATCGAATTCTTCGACAAAAGAGGGATCGGCATCGACAAGGCAGCCGAGAAGAAGATAGAAAACATCTTCTTCAGGGAAGACTTCAGGAGGACATCACTGGAAGAGGTCGGCGACATCAGCTTCCCGTCGAGGGCGATTGAGCATTACACAGAGGGCTTTTTCCACCATCTGAACGCCGAAATAATAAGAAATGCCAGCTTCAAGGTCGTTATAGACTATGCATACAACACCTCGTCGATAATACTTCCCATGCTCCTCGGAAAACTCGGGTGCGAGATGGTGGCGCTGAACGCATATCTCGATCCGAAGAAGGAGCTTCAGGTCCAGGACGAGAGAGAGAAGCATCTCGCTCAGCTTTCAAACATAGTCACTTCGCTTAACGCCGATCTCGGAATAATGATGGATGCAGACGCCGAAAAGCTGATCCTGATAGACGAGAAGGGAGTCATCATCCCGAGGGACACGCTGCTTGCCCTGATGGCTCTTCTCGTGCTCCGCGCAACACCCGGCGGAGGAGTAATCGCAGTTCCGGTCAGCGCTCCGTCGGTCATGGACAGGATCGTGCACGACCACAGGGGAAGCATATTGCGCACGAAGATGGACGGCCGCTCGCTGATGCACGAAGCGGCGACCGGAGAGAAGAAGATAATATTTGCCGGCAACAGCCACGGCGCTTTCATATTTCCCAGGTTCCACCCCTGCTTCGACGCGATGTTCGCCTTCGCAAAGCTCATGGAGATGCTGGCCTCGCAGAAGACGACCGTGTCAGAGGCGGCTGCCGCGATACCTCCGTACTTCAATGCGGAGAGATCTGTCGAATGCAGCTTCCATGACAAGGGAAAGGTCATGAGAAAGCTGAACGAAAAGAACAGAGACAAGCCTACAGACACGACTGACGGCATAAAGGTGTTCTTTAACGGCGGATGGGTTCTCGTGGTGCCTGATCCCACAGACCCGATAATACGAATATTCTCTGAGAGCTCATCGAAGGGGGCTGCTGAGGATATCCTTCAGGCATATCAGGAGACGATCGATCTGCTCAGGCAGGAGGATGACAACGGCGCAAAGCCCAGGGCGCCTGCGGCCAGGAAGGCCCTTCAGGCCAGGAAGGAGAAAGGCTCCGATCATCGCGGCAACCTGCCTCCTGAAAAATCATTCCACTTCTGGGTGCCTGGCCGCTACCTCGGTAAAAAAGCGCAGAGCCTGAAGGAGTTTCTCGATACTCTTCACTATATAGAGATAGAGTCTGTCGAGTACCACATGGACCGCGAGGATTTCGCCAACTGGATCGAATATGAGCTCGAAAACGAGATCATGGCAGGAAAGGTCAGGGCTCTGAGGATAAAAAATCTGAAAGGCGAAGATCTGAGAGAAGAAATAATCAGACTGATGCAATATAGAGAAAGGATGTGAACTATCGATGAAATGGGAAGATATTAGGAAAAAAGTTACTGCCAGGGCCACCGTCGCAATGCTGTCAGAGAAGATCTACAAAAAGATCTGCTCTACCAGGATAAACTCTCTGGCGATAATAAGGCCGTCCTATTACATCAGCCACATCTCTGAACAGATGATGGATTACATAACCTTTGTGGATAGATTCCTGCTGATCCCTGAGCGCGAATGGGAGAGCTATCTGAGACTGATACTTCACATAAAGGACTGCTGCCGCAGCATCTCCATCTCCATCCTGGAGATAACCGAGCCCCTCGAGATCCTGATAGAGAACATGGAGGAAGCCTTCGAAAGCGAGGAGTTCGCGGAAGACACGGACGACATGTCAGAAGAAGAAGAGGAGCCTTCAGTGCCGTCCCCGGAGCCTATGGAGAAGGTCGCACCGGGAGAAGGAGGAGAAGGCTCCAGCCTGAGCGAGGAGAGCCATGAGCTTGTCAGAGAGGCATACACGCAGGACAAGGACCAGCTCGACGAGACGATTCGCGTCAAGCTTCGTGACGAGATAGGCATCTCCGACAGGATCACGAAAGAGCTGGCCAGAAAGCTGAGCGATGTCTACCTCGAGTGCATCCACTACCTGAAATCGATGCTCCGCCTTGAAAACGCGCCGGATGGAGATGTCTCGTCAATTCTCTCGATCCTCATCGATATGCAGTACGGGCTCGATGATCAGCTGAGAAGGCTCCTGATGGAGGACTTCTTCATAGAGGATCTCCCTTCATACTCGCCCGGCCTCAATACGTGGGTTGCCCACTTCCTCGATGAGCTGACCGAGATCCTGAACTCGGAGGAGAGCTCTCTGGCAAAGAAGTGAGATGTAGAAATGCCGGGCAGACATGAAGTCCTGCCCGGCATTTTTTGCCGCAGATAGAGCTGAGACTCCGGAAGCAGGAGGCCGCCTACCTGAGAAGGGCATCTATTACGAGGTTGTTTTCCACGTCCTTGACTCCGGGCACAATTCTGGCCAGCTCTTCACAGACCCGGTGATCCTGGGCGTTTTCGACCTGCCCGTTGAGGCGGACACGACCATTCACCGTCCGCACCTGGATGTTCACTATGTTGAGGCCCAGATTTCTCTTCAGCGCCGCCGTAATCTCGGTGGTGATCTCCTCGTCGGTCAGCTCGTCATCATTATGGCGGAGCTTGAACTCCTCCATATCCTTCAGCGCCATCACAACGTCGAATCTGCTCAGGAATCCCACCAGCTTCCTGTTTCTCACCACAGGGAAGCGGGCAATCTTCTTCTTCAGAATGAGATCGATCAGCTCGAGCATGTCCATGTCCTCGCCGATGGTCTGGACCTCTTCGTTCATGATGTCCTTTGCAGATTTCCCGTAGAGCTTCTTCTGCTCCCTGATGAACTCCCCGAAATCCACCGATACAGGCGTCTTCTCACCAGGCTTCCTTCCTGAAGGGAGCTTATCCTTCAGAATCCTGATCCTGGCCAGCAGATCCATCTCATGGATCAGCCCGAGGAGATTGCTACTTTTATCGATGACAGGCACGCTGGATATTCTGTTCTGCACCATCGCCCTGTAGACATCCAGAACAGTTGCCTCCGGTGAAACCGTCACGACTTTTTTCTGCATTATGTCCTTTACCTGCATGTTCTCTCCCCCTTTGAGCACTCTTAATGCAGCTGGCCCCCTGAGTGGGGCGCCTGCGCGCTTTACTGTAGTTCTGGAGAAAACGCTTTTTCCCTCTGAGCACAATCTATTAAACTAAGTCAGTTGCCTCTCGGGAGAGAGGGATTACCGGGAAAAGAATAGAATATCAGAGTCTGGCCGGATTAAGCTGATCTGATGAGATAAACCTTGTGAATCATTTGAAGTGAGCCATCAGAGACCATTCATACTCTGAATGAGGAGGATGAGGACTGTGACAGTCTCCACCATATCGCCTGACGAAAGAATGCTTGTCGAGCTGCTGAAAAGAGTAGTGCAGCAAAATGCAACAGATCTCCATCTCTCTGGTGGAACTCCTCCTGTGCTGAGGATAATGGGAGAGCTCATACCTCTCACTCCACTGGGCCCAATGACTCCGGAGCGCATTCAGAAGATGCTCTTCAGCATCATGTCCGGATATCAGAATGAAGAGTTCATCACGAAGAAAGAGCTGGATTTTTCCTACGAGTGCAAGGGGCTCGGCCGGTTCAGGGTGAACGTCATGTTCGAGAGAAACTCAATCGGAGCAGTCTTCAGAAGAATCCCCGATGAGCCCTATTCGCTCGATCAGCTGGGCGTTCCCAAAGTCATGAAGAAGCTCTGCGAGAAGAGGACAGGCCTCGTGCTGTGCACAGGGCCCTCAGGAAGCGGAAAATCCACCACCCTGGCGGCCTGCATAGATTTCATCAACTCGAAGAAAAACTGCCATATCGTCACGATCGAGGACCCGATAGAGTATGTCCACAAGAACAAAAAAGCACTCGTGCGGCAGAGAGAAGTCGGGTTTCACACAACCTCCTTCGCTTCCGCGCTTCGCCACTGCCTCCGCCAGGACCCTGACGTCATCCTCGTCGGAGAGATGCGCGACCTGGAGACGATGTTCACGACGCTGTCAGCGGCAGAGACAGGACATCTCGTTTTCTCCACGCTTCACACATCGGGAGCAGTCGAGAGTATCAACAGAATCGTGGATGTCTTCCCGTCAGACCAGCAGTCCCAGGTGAGGATTCAGCTCGCTTCCAGCCTCGAGGGAGTCATCTCCCAGACGCTGATCCCGAAGGCCAAAGGCCACGGAATGGTCCTCTGCTGTGAAGTTATGGTGGCGACGCCGGCGATCAGGAACATAGTCAGAGAAGGCAGGCTTCACACGCTCAGAAACTGTATTGAGACAGGCTCGGAGTTCGGCATGCAGACCTTCGAGGTATCGCTCAGGGACCTCTACCTGAAAGGCCTTATCACATATGAGATGGCCCTTTCGAGAGCTCTCGACGTGGAAGCCTTTAAAAAGCTTACCGGCATGGGCATGACATAGCTTATCCAGACAGATACGACCGGCCTGATCAGTCGGACAGACAAGTCACGAAGACGGGCCGCCTGCAGAACCGTGAAGGATCCGCCGCGTAAAATGGACTCATCACTCATAGAAGCAATTGTACGGTCAATTCAGAAAGAGCTGTACCGATCTGAAGCGCAGAGCGGCGATCGCCATTCCGGCGATCAGCAGGGCCGGAGCATCAGCGTATCTGAAATCCGTGAACTGGCAGTCTCCGCGTGGAGAGAGCTCAGCGAATCATCGACCAGAAAAGAGATGGTTGAGCTGTGCAGTTATCTGCAGCAGAAAGGCTTTTTCCCCGGAACGTCGGGGAATGTGAGTGTCCGCCTGGGCAGCAGTCGCTTCCTGATAACGCCGTCAGGGCAGAGAAAGGATACGCTCTCCGAAGATTCGCTCACTGCAGTAGACAGCGGGGGAAATATTCTGGACGGCGGCGGGAAGGCCAGCTCTGAGCTCAAGATGCACCTCTTCAGCTATTCGAAGCGCAGTGACGTCAATGCGATAGTGCATGCCCACCCGCCCTTTTCGACAGGCTTTGCGGCGGCAGGACTCCCGCTCGACAGGCCGGTCCTGCCTGAAGCCATCCTGATACTGGGCAGCATCCCGCTCGTGGAATACGGAACTCCGTCGACGTGGGAAGTTCCACAGTCGCTCGAGCCGTATCTGTCATCGCACGATGTCTTTCTGCTTTCCAATCACGGGGCGCTCGCGCTGGGAAGGGATCTGAGAGAGGCCGCGCACAGGATGGAGACACTCGAGCTCTTCGCACAGGTGATAGTCATCGCCAGGATGCTTGGGGGAGAGAAGCTGCTCACCAGGGAGCAATTGCAGAGGCTCGCCGAGGTGAACAGCAGGGAGATCAGATATCCATATCCATAAGCTTTGTTTTGCGGCTTTCTTTTGCCACTCTGATTATTTCGGCTATTGTGTCGAACTTGTCGAAGAAAATGCTGTCTATCCTTATCGTCCTGCCCTTTGCACCCAGGTACATCGATCTGACAAGGCTGCCCTTTTTCTGGCCTGGCGCAGTGAAAGACAGATCTTCCCACGACTCGCTGAAAGCAAACTTTCCCTTCTGATATGACAGGGCTTGCGGTGTAATCACTATATACTGGTTAAATCCCGCCAATATCGACATCAGGACCACGGCGCAGATCAGCCCTCCAAAGGCGATTGGCATATATCCGAATACATAGCAGTCTATTGTCTGGCCGAAGCCTATCTTCGAGAAGAAGGCAACCTTTGAGAATCCTGACTCAAAACAGAGCCCCGACACGGCCAGAGCGATCAGGACTATGACGAGCAGTCTCCTGGTGAAACCTGATTTAAAAGTTTTGCGCTTCTTTGCAGGTCTTTGTAATGTCATAGATCATCCCTCGGGATAACTTCTCTAAAAACCCGGCATGTCCTTTTGCTATCTGATAAAACAACAAAAATTTCACTTTAAAAGGAAAAACATGTGTACCTTCTAGAATTATTATCTGCAATTGCTGACATGCATTGTTTTTGTCCTGATGACAGTATTTTGACGCTCGTCGCAAATCAGGACCGCAGGCATAATGCATTGTCGACTGGACATCCAATGCCTGAGTATAGCGGGGAGAAGCACCAATGAACAAGATGAGCCCATGGGCGTGCTACTATGGGGATTTCCAGGCACGCAACTACTCCTCTAACAAAGGACCGGAAAAAGGCTCGATTAGCGCCCAGTGCACTTTCGAGCACGGGATCTATTCAGGACCTCTCATCACCTCTGAAGGAGAGATCATAATTGCGCTGAGCGAATCAGTCGTTTTTCTCGATAACGGCCTCAATACGACTTTCGAGCAGACGCTGTGCACCCCCAGGGCGCTCGCCCTCTGGAAGAAGAACAAGATACTGGCGGGATGCCTGGACGGCATCAGCTGCATCGACGGCAGGGGGCAGATGACAAAGACCTCCCTCTCCGAGGAGTTCCGAAAAGGAGCCCTCACACCATTCATGTATATGACGGAAGGGATTCAGCACAGAGTGTATGCCCTCACCGGAGACGCCATCTTCTGTCTGGACGACGATCTCAGGGTCAGCTGGTCTGAGAACATCGCATCCAAGTTCGGCCTGTTCGGAGGATGGAGGATGGCGATCAGCGATACCGGAGAGGTATTCGTGGCCGGAGCCTTCTCATGGAGCAATGAAGAAGACCAGATAGAGCATGCCGGCTATCTCGGGGCATTTTCGCCGAAAGGCGAGTTCCTGTGGCAGAAGAACCATGAACTTGATGAGCTTCCAACCAGCTCAGGCTTCTCACTCAGACTCTCGGCGACTGGAAAGCACATCTGGCTGTCAGACAGCGGAGTTGTCTGCTTCAACCAGGAGGGCCGCGAGCTCTGGAGGAGCGAGGATGAGGAGGGAACCACGCAGTTCTTTTCGATCATCGACGACGCAGAGGTGATCCACTGTCAGAAGCAGGAACTGCTCGCAGTCTCCGAAAAGAACGGCTTCGAAGCAAGAAAGCTCCTGACATTGAAAGGATGGCCTCACGAGATCGTTACAGACAGCAGCAGAAATCTCTATGTTCTAGGCTCTGAGGGTCTCGAAGCCTGGAGCCATAGCGGTGAGCAACTCTTCCACATCCCTGGGCTCATAGGCGACAAGATCGCTGTAGGTGACGGCTTCCTGATCGTGAGCTCCAGAAGAGGAAAGATCAGCGTTGTATCGTGAGACTTCCTCATGCCCTTTCCACACCTTCACAATCTCCATATTCCCTGAATATCTGAAATGAGGCGATAACTTATGAAAAGTGCTGCACGAATGATGATTGCTCTGGCCGTGATTCTCTCTGTCTGCCTGGTGGCGGCGATGCAGTGCAGAGCGTCTGATGATCACCTGTGGAGGAATGAATCACCGCTCACGCAGTTCATGGCGCGCCACTATCAGGTCGATCCCATTGTGGTGATCTCGCTCGGCCAGCGGATGACATATCCTGACGATGTATCGGTTGCAATCTACCTGGCGAAGACCGCAGACAAAAATCCGCTCGATCTGCTCGAGCCGCGCCTGGCGAAAAAAAGCTGGGAGAGCATTGCGGCGGCGCTGAAGGTGGATCCATCGTGCATCTTCACGCCGCTTTCGGCGAAGGAAAATGTTCCCGAGGCATTCAGGCACGCGTATCAGGAATACCGCAAACACGTTGAAAATCCGTCATACAAGATGGTGCTTTATGACAAGGAATACAGGAACCTGGTCCAGCTCAAGCTCATGGTGGATGCGTTCAAGAGCTCACCGGCGTCGGTGATGCAGAGCATAAACGGCGGAAAGACTTATACTACTCTCATCCTCGAGAAGATAAGAGGCAGCGAGGAGCCTCCCAGTGAGCAGCAGTAATATTCGAGATCATACAGGCAATGCCGTCATCGACTCTCTGCCAGGGGAATAAGGAAGAGCCGTGATGACCGGTGCCGGTAAGGAAGGGAGCCTTCATGACAGAACACAATGATTCCGCAGGAGAACAGCGCGGTGATCCTGAAAAAGGGCAGCAGGAAGAGCAGAATGATACTTTCGTCATTCAGAAGCTCGGCCCCGAAGGAGAGCCCGAGGCCGACAGTGAAAAGAAAGATCCCGATACAATAGAGCGGGAATGGTATGAAAAGGTCTACCAGGGTGACAACTCAAAGCAGCTCACTTTCAGAGCAGTATTTACCGGAATGCTTCTGGGCGGCATCATGTCACTGTCAAACCTGTACGTGGGCCTGAAAACAGGATGGGGGATCGGCGTGGCCATAACGTCTTGCATCCTGGCGTTCAGCATATTCAAGGCTCTTCAGAAGCTGTTCCCGTTCTGGATAAAAGGCGAATTCACAGTGCTCGAGAACAACACGATGCAGTCAGCCGCTTCTGCTGCGGGATATATCAGCTCGGCAGGGCTCGTTTCGGCGATTCCGGCTCTGATGATGATAACAGGCCAGAGGCTCTCTTCACTCGATCTGATACTCTGGCTCTCGGCGGTCAGCTTCCTCGGATGTTTCATGGCTATCCCGATGAAGCGACAGATGATTAATGTGGAGCAGCTCAAGTTCCCGAGCGGCATAGCAGCGGCAGAGACGATGAAGAGCATGCACGCCAAGGGCGACGAAGCCATGCAGAAGGCAAAGTCGCTGGGCATTGCTGCTCTCATAGGCGTTATAGTAGCGTGGTTCAGAGACGGCAAGGTTGCCTGGATGAAAGCCCTTAACCTGAATTTCATACCGAATATGATACCTTTCCCGTTCTCAGTATTTGGAATCCCCTGCTCGAAGCTCACGATAGGCTTCGAAGGCAGCCTGATAATGATAGCAGCTGGAGCTATCATAGGCCTCAAGGTCACGATAAGCATGATGCTCGGCGCTGTAATCAACTATATAGTACTGGCGCCGATAATGATAAAAGCCGGGGTCATCGATCCGGCCAAGGGCTACAGGGGAATAATAGGCTGGAGCCTGTGGCCCGGCGTCTCGCTGATGCTCACCTCATCGCTCGTGACGTTCGCTCTGAACTGGAAAGTGCTGATGCGCGCCTTCAGCGGCCTCGGGCAGATGTTCACCCCTTCGAAGAGCTATACCGAGAATCCCATCGAGCGCGTCGAGGCTCCCATGTCCTGGTTCATCGGCGGTTTCCTCGTAATAGGCACATACTGTGTGCTGCTCCAGTCCATGCACTTCGGAATCAAGTGGTGGATGGGAATCATAGCAGTGCTTCTAACCTTCGTGCTCTGCATAGTGGCGTGCCGCGCAAGCGGAGAAACTGACATCAACCCAATCGGAGCCATGGGAAAGATAACGCAGCTCACTTACGGTCTCCTGGCTCCAGGCAACGTGACGGCGAATCTCATGACAGCGGCGATAACATCTGGCGCGGCCTCCCACTCGGCGGATCTTCTTTCCGACCTGAAGAGCGGATATCTGCTCGGCGCAAATGCGCGCAAGCAGTTCATAGCTCAGTTTTTCGGAGTGATAGCTGGTGCCCTTTTCTCAGTGCCTGTATACACGATCCTGGTGCCAAGCCCCGACAAGCTGGGCACCAATGAGCTGCCTGCCCCTGCGGCGCAGGTCTGGAAAGGAGTCGCAGAGCTGCTGTCCAAGGGATTCGAGGCCCTCCCCCAGTCTGCAAGGCTGGCAATCGTAATTGCAGGTGTGCTGGGCATAGTAATGGCGCTGGTTGAGTACTATTTCCCGAAAGCCCGCAAATGGCTCCCCTCTTCGGCAGGGCTGGGAATGGCTTTTGTCATACCGTTCTTCAACAGCTTCTCGATGTTCATAGGAGCCCTGATTGCATGGGCGATTCACGAGAAGGCAAAAGAGGCTTCCAAGATGTATACGATTCCGGTCAGCTCGGGCTTCATTGCCGGCGAGAGCCTGATGGGGATCGTGATAGCCATCCTTACGATGCTGAACTTCATAAAGTGACGGCCTGAGGACGCCTCTCCCCTACTCTATCGACTCTGCCGATGCTGAAGGCGAGGGAGCCGGAACAGGACTGGCCGGGGAAACTGACGGTGTGGCAGGCGGAAGCTCAGGCGGCACCGCTGAGGGGGAAGCGATGGGCGGAGCGGACGGCGAAGAGTCGGGCTCATTGACAATATCATCTATATTGAGCTTATCTCCAATAAAAGAGAGATCTATACAGCTTCTGAAATCGACAGATCTCTGCGCGTTCCTCTCCCTTTCGAGGCTCCAGTCCTGCTGGGAAGCCTCGAGCTTCCTCAGGATGTCTCTGTCGGTGAGCTCCTTGTTTTCCTTCAGGTTTATGAAACGCAACCTCCGGAAAAATGCGTCCAGCCTGTCAGGGTCTGTTCCGCTGCTTTCGCAGATGAGTCTTTTCCCTCTCCCTGGGCTCTTCTCGAGCAGATCGACGAGCTTGAACCAGGCTTTAACCATGTCGGCCACCCTTTCAGGGTGGCTGTTCCTGAAGCTGTTGCCTGCGACACAGTATTCTTCAACCTGGTGGGTGGATTCAGGGAGAGAGATGTCTCTGAAATTCTTCCTGAGCGCCTCTTCGAGACAGGGATCTGAGAGGACGGCGGCATCGACCTTTTTATGCACCAGATAGTCGAGCGCTGTGGCCTGATCGGCCGCTGAGACTATCGTGCACTTTCTTGCTACACTGTCGATCCTGTCGAGAAATTTCTTCAGAAAGATGAAAGATGTGGAGCCGGGAACAACTGCGACCTTTTTTCCAGCCAGATCTGAAGGCTTCGCGATCGACTTTCTAACCACCACTGCGTCTCCACCTGCTCCTGCAGCTGCCTTGAAGATAATTGCGCCTGGCGAGTGGCGCACCATCGCCAGCGCTATGTCGTCGAGCGGAGCGATTATCATGTCGAGATCGCCTGACGCAAGGCGCTCCCAGCCGGACTGCGTATCCTGAAGCTTGACAAAGGCAATCTCATATCCCTTGCCCATGATCAGGCTGTTGATTACATACAGCGGAAGCGATGAAGGCCTTCCTGTGCCTTCGATGAGCCCTATCCTCACCTGGTTCTCATAAGGTGAAGGCGGCTCGACAGTCGGCTTTGGAGGCTTCCTGGGCACAAAATAGTAGGAAATCACCGCAATCACGCCCACAATCAGCACGATTACCAGCACTGCTTTTGTACAGCCCGCTCGAGTAAACATGGTATGCAATTCCTTTCAGATGTCTTGCGAGAGGCCGACATCATCAACGGTCCCGCTGCTTTCTCTGATGACAGAGGCTTTCTCCGCGGCACCTCCAGTCACTGACTCGACAGGTGCTTTATTCTACAGATTTCAGTGCCGTCCTGCCTTTTTCCTATAGACAAAGAGCCGGATTCCTCCGGCTCTTTTCAGTTGATATCACCACCGCCAAAATACCTTAATAGACTTTTGGCTTGAACTCCTTTTTCTCTGCAGGAGTCTCTTCGACTTTGGCTTCCTCGTGAACTTTCTCAGGAGCCTTTGGCTCCTCTGAATGCTCGCTCACCTCTGTCTTCTTGGCTGTTGTTTCCTTTTTTACTGCCTTTTTCGGCGCAGCCATCTTGCTCACCACCCTTTCTCCTTAATTATAACCATATATTGTATATATGTACGAAAATAACACTGCCCATAGTATATCAACTTATTTTTTTTCTGTCAACAACTATGCCATACGTGGACTGGGACTCAGTCTTCAGGCATGTCCCAGCTCTTTATGTCGTCTTCGCTGTCCTGAACGCCATCGAGGCCTGTGCAGACGAGATCATAGTATCCATACTTTCCCTCGTTCTTTTCACGGTCGGCATCTGTTTTCCTGCCATGATCGGCGCCGGGGCAGAGATAGATGAAGCTGTTCTTCCAGGGGTCTACAGGGAGCTTGTCCATGTACTGCTTCCACTTCTTAGGCCTTGGCTCGGAAGTAGGCTCCTCCACGAGGGCGAGCAGCCCCTGCTCGGTGCTGGGGTATCTCCCGTTGTCGAGCTTGTACAGCTCGAGCGCCTTCATTATCTCCTTCATCTGCACGACTGCCTTCGTCTTGCGCGCTTCCTCGGCGCGTCCTACAAACCTCGGTATGATCAGCCCGGCCAGAATCGCCAGGATGGCCACTACCACCATAATCTCCAGAAATGTAAAACCGCGCATTCGCGTACGTCGCATCACAGATACCACCTTTCGTCTCATAGGTCACATTGCTACTTGAAAACAATCTGGAGCTGGTTGAACCTGCCCTGCCTGTCCACCTTGAAATCCACCGTGTCCTCGTTCTTCATCATCTGGTAGGCAGTGAACCCTTCCTCCGGAGAGTTTAGTGTCTTGTTGTTCGCGCTTATCAGTATATCTCCCGGAAGGAAGCCGAGAGTCTGAAGCAGGCTTCCGGGCTTTACGAAGGTAATCTGGATTCCATACGGCTTCCCGTCCCTGCTCACCGTTGCAAATCCCACTTCACGCATGACCCTGTCCGGAGGGTCGATCATCGTTTCAAACTCTCTGCGGCTCATCTCCTTCTTGATCACGCCTGGAGTCTCGTCCTTCGAAGGCGCTGGCGACGGCTGTGCAGCAGCGGTCTGCTGCACCTCATCGGCCTCTCCGAACTTCATTCTCAGTATCCCGTCCTTGGCGCCGTTGGTCAGAACGACCTTGTTCCTGATGATCTGCTTCACCGTAAAACCCCCGACAGTCTGCCCCTGTGTGACGACCTCATCCTTCTTCGCCACATTTATCACGGCCAGAGAGCTGCCCTCCCCTATAATCGTTGCGACGAGCTTCATAGATGCAAGGGAGGACATGATGTCCGATACGGCCTCTGGTCCCGTCGCCGCTGCACCTCCCGCCTTGTTGTCCACAGGCGCCGGAAACAGGGCTTTAACTGCAGCGAGGCTTTCGTCGACCGTCCTGATCTTCTCCTGCTGTTGCTGAATCTTCCTGATGATCGCCATTCTCGGCGGCACTATCATCCTGCTCTCCGTGAAAAGAACGAAGAGCCTGGCAGCGCCATAGCCTGTCAATGCAAAGAGCAGAACAATCACGCCCCACTGGACGTAAGACTTTATGGAATCAATCTTTTCGTTCATGATAGCCGTTCACAGTCTGCAGAGATGCCACTCTGCCTGTCCACATATTTCTTGTAAAAGCCTGCATATCCTCCCTCTGACATGAATATTGTATCTCGAGCACCTCCCTTTGAGACAGAGCAGTCTTATTGAGAGGTCGCAGAAGAGGACTTTTTATTTCATAGTTTGATAAAAATAAACAAAAGGATTATCGAGAGGATCAGCACCACCAGAAAATTGATTATCAGCAGCACAGAGATCACCCTGAGATTTCCCAGCATCCTCGAGGGGCTGTGAAACCACCTGTACATTCTTGCGAGAGAAGGGTTGCCGCCGAACCATCTGCCCCAGATTACCTGCACGAACAGCATGTACAGCGCAAAGATGGCATACGCTGTGGGATTTTTGAATCCCTCCCAGATCCTGTCGAATCTGGAAAGCAGATACGGATATACGAGCATGAAGCCTATCATCAGGAAGTAGAACAGAGCCAGGAGCGGCTGCAGAAGGCTTATCCTGAACTTGTGCACCAGAATGGACAGATGGTCCATAAGCCCCTTGTTGCTTCTCTCCTCCAGCTCTGACAGCTTCTTTATGGATTTCCTCGCGTTGATAAGCTCCATCTTCATCTCCCACATATTCTGATACTGCCAGTAATGGGATCTGTTGACGGCCTTATTTACTATCTCCCTTATCTCAGGCGAGACATCAGAGCGTATCTTCGTTATGTCAGGGAGCTTTCCATCGCTCGATTTGACATCATACAGGGTCAGCATCTCGTACAGAATGACTCCGAGAGAATATGTGTCAAACGTGAAGTCGATCTTCTTGCGTCTGTGGGCATCAGGAGGGGTGTATCCCCGCGAGTAGATCTGCAGCCTTTCAGCCTCGTCACCGATCCCTGGAAGGAGGGCGCCTGAGAAATCGATCAGATAGACCCTTCCGTTGTGAACCTTGACGTTCTGGGGCTTCAAGTCCCGGTATATGATGGGAGGTCTGCATCGATGCAGATACTGGAGAACATCCGCCATCTGGATGCAGAGCTTCAGCGCTTCCTGCTGCGAGAAGGTATGCTTGTGCAGCAGGTTTGACAGCGACTCTCCATCGATGTATTCCTGAATGATGTAGAAAGTTCCCTGATCGACGAAATAATCGAAGACCTTCGGGATTGAGGCGTGCTTCATCCCTTTCAGGATTATGGCCTCCTGCTCGAACAGGTGCATCGTTGCGACCTCTTTCGAGGCGGATGTGCTTCCGAGCATCTCCTTCAGCGCGATCTTTTCCTTTATCTCGCCGGTCAGATCAGTCGCCAGGTAGACGCGCTTCTGCCCCCCCTTCCCCACGAGCTTCTCTATTCTGTACCTGTCTTTTATCACAGTCCCCTTGTCGGGTGCTTTACTCATTGCGCTTCTCCTCTACCTGCATTGTAGCCGGAGATTGAGTCGACGGTGAAGGTGAAGGAGAAGGCGACAGTGAAGGCTCGGGAGACGGCTGAGGCACAGAGACTGACAGGGATCTTGCCACTCCTTCAAAGTCAACTGCGACAGCCTTGTATAGAGGCTTTTTGACGAGCAGCGTGACCACGAATACTCTTTCACTCCCCTGCAGATAGATCTGGTCCAGCAGAAAGATGTCTTTTGCAGTTTTGAAATGCGCCCTGACCCTTCTGCCGGACATCGAGGCGCTCCTGTAGTCCTTCGAGCCTTCTATCACATATTCTTTTGCCCCGTCTGCGGCAAACTGCTTTTCGAATGTTTTGTTGAGCTGCTCCGGCAATTCGGAGACAGTGGTCATGGTGCTCTGGAAGGTGAGGATCTGAATGAGCGCCGTATTTGCATGGGTCAGTATCAGCGGATTCGCAGGATCCTCAGTATCTTCCACCTTCCAGTTCTTCGCAGGAACCATCACGGTGAGCGGCGGTGAGCTGATCTCCATCTGCTTTCCCTCGAAGACAGGCTCTGCTTTCTTTTCCTTCCCCTTCTTCTCCGCTGCCGCTTTGTTCGGAGTCTGTGAGAGAAGCCCCTGGGATGAGGCAGAGCATACCATGTCCTGTCCGTATCGTATTCCCGCGCCGAGCAGAGCGGATATCACGCAGATGAAGATGACTCTACATATCTGTTTCATAATCAGCACCCTTTAAATATCAATAATAATTATTACCAGGGAATTATGATACTTTACCGATAGAAAAAATCCTTCCCTGCCCGGAATCTCGGTGCGGCAATACCGGGAAAAGCGCAGGGAGACCGAAGGAATTTCCACTCCACGGAAGAAGTTACCACAGCAACTCCAACAGGCGGAAACAGGTGAGGCCGACGCTCAAAGAGCTTATCATTAAAAGAATCGAAGGCAGGGAGACAGTTATCATCGCTCTCCTCTCAGTCTTTTCACTTGCGCTCAGGCTGTACCTGATCGATTCCTATCCGTCCCCTGTATTCGACGAGATATACTATCTCCCTGGCGGCGGAGAGTCGCTGAGCAGAACCGTATTCATCTCCGACCATCCACCGCTCGGGCTCTTTCTTATCACACTCAGCGGTAAGATCGCAGGAGCCTGCACATTCGGGTGGCGCTTTCTTCCCGCGCTGCTCGGCTCATCTCTGATTCCTCTCACGTGGCTTCTGTCGAGGCGCCTGTGGAAAAGCAGTGAAACTGCTCTTGTCTCGGCATTCCTGGTCGCCTTCGATCCGCTGCTCTTTCTGTGGAGCAGGCTCGCCATGCTGGATATCTTCCTCTGCTTTTTTACAGCTCTGTCAGCTCTTTTCTTCTCGATGAGACAGAGAGCCCTGTCAGCTTTTTTTCTGGGACTGGCTGTCCTGACGAAGTGGAGCGCCTTGCCTCTGATCGCTGCATTTGCAGCCTTTTCGGCGCTGGGGCACCTGAGAGGGAGAACAGGCCGAAAAGAGATACTCCATACCATTCTCATATATATAACTGTGCCGGCCCTTACTTACTGCTCCCTCTTCTTCATTCTATCCTGCACGGCAAGGCCGGAGCTGTTCACGGCCTTTCACGCGGCGCATCTGAAAAGCCTCGCTTCAATCCCGGGACTGGCATATCTTTCTTCCCCCTGGTGGAGCTGGCTTGTAATACCGCAGTATCTTCCTCTTGCCGGGCAGCAGATCCGGACAGGAGAGACGTGCATCACGGTGACGATGAAGGCTCTTGAGCTGCCTGCCTTCACATGGGCCGCCGCAGTGGCGTTTTTATTCTGCGCAGCCGGAATGGCAGGTAGAGCATTCAGGGACGATGATGAGTCCCCTTTGCTCCCCCTGCTGGCTTTCTCATTTCTCTACTTTCCGTGGGCCATTTCAGGAAGAGGCACATACCTGTACTATCTGATCCCTGCAATTCCTTTTCTTTCGCTGCTCCTCGCCCATACTCTGCACAGATACCTGAAAGACGGGATATTTTTCAGCATCAAGCTGATCTTTCTAATCGTCCTGTTCCTGAGCTTTTTTGCAATCTATCCTCATCTCGTGGGGTGGATGCCGTGACAGAACACAGGACAGCTCCGGTGCTTTTTGCATCGCTTATCGTTCTGGCATCGCTGATCTCAATCTGGTGCACTGCAACAGAGTCATGGCGCATATATGGAGAAGGCGAGAGAAAAGCTTACGTGACATTCAAGGATGAGTTCAGAAAGAGATCGTCTTCAGTTGTGGGCGCGATGCTGGGCGATATCAACAGGTGCATCAGAGCTCCTGAAGCTCAGGAGCGCGGAGCGCAGTGGACCATGGAAACAGGCGATAAAAAAGGGCCGCTCAGGATAACATACAGGCTTTACTTCGAAAAAGGACATCCTGAAGGCGTCGAGCGCGAATGGAGAAGAGGCGGGCAGAGCGGGGTTACCCGCTTCGACCTCCCTGTCAAATCGATGCTCTTCAGCAGAGTGGGAGATAAAACCTGGAAGCTGACACTGTTCTTCGATGTCAACACGCGCTACGGCCATATGGGAACGGATTCACTGGTGTACACATTTGCAGCGGGAGGCAGTCACTGAACGGGCTCGGAAACAGCTATGCACTGCGCCACCGCAACATCATCGCTGTGGCTGATCGAGACGATGATCCCGGCTATGCCGGCCTTGCTGCAGAGCTCCAGGGTGGGGCCGTGCAGCATTATGGACGGCTTCCCCTTCTGATTCCTGCAGACTTCGATGTCCTTCCACCTCAGGACATCGATTACCGTGGATATTGACTTGTATGCCGCCTCTTTCGCCGCGAAGCCGCCTGCATAGTGAATGGCGGGATTCGCTTTCGCCCTGCAGTATTCCACTTCCTTTTCGGTGTAGATCCTGTTCAGGAAGCGCTCCCGATGATCCCTCAGTATCTGTTCTATCTTCGCGATGCTGACAACATCTATCCCTGTGCCCTTAATCATAATCAGCTCCTGATCAAACCTCTGCCCCTCTCATGGATTCTTCTGCACAGGGAACTATCCTCCATCCGCTGTATTGTGAAGGCAGGCCTGAACTGTAAGAAGCCGTGGAGGGAAGAGGGCCGCTCTTCAAGAATAGTCAGAGCATGACAACACTGACATCTGAAAACAGAAGCGGCGGAGAGAGGAAAAAGGTCACAATCTATACTGATGGAGCCTGCCAGGGAAACCCGGGGCCCGGCGGATGGAGCGCCATCCTCGTTTACAAGGGAAAAGAGAGAGAGCTCCGAGGAGGAGAGGAGAATACTACCAACAACAGGATGGAGCTCACAGCGGTAATAGAGGCTCTCAGAGCTCTCAAGGAGCCCTGCGCTGTCGAGGTCTACTCTGATTCCCTGTATGTGGTGGACGCCTTCAGGAAGAAGTGGATAGAGGGATGGGAGAGAAAAGGCTGGAAGAAGGCCGACAACAAGCCTGTCAAGAACGATGATCTGTGGAGAGCCCTTCTCGAGCTGGCGCGAATTCACAGCATCAGCTTTCACCATGTGGAAGGGCATGCAGGTCATCACTTCAATGAGCGCTGTGACACCCTGGCCCAGAAGACTGCTGAAGAATACGCGGAAAGCTTACGGTAGAGGCATTTCAAGCCTATCTCTCCATTCTACATGGTTTTTCCACATATCAACAATTTTTGTGGATAAGTGGAAACTTTATGCGAGCATATATCGATTCGAGGGGGTGAAGCATTATGAAGGCGAAGTTTGGCGGGACGACGATCGAGCTGAAGCAGGGCGACATCACCGGAGAGGACGCAGACGCCATTGTCAACGCCGCAAACAACGGACTGCGAGGCGGAGGCGGAGTCGATGGAGCGATTCACAGGGCCGGCGGTCCTGAAATCATGGAGGAATGCAGGAAAATCGGGCACTGCGAGACAGGAGATGCGGTTATTACAACTGCGGGAAAGCTGAAGGCCCGGCACGTCATCCATTCAGTCGGGCCTTTCTGGCGCGGCGGAGGAGATGGAGAGGAAGAGCTCCTGGCAAGGTGCTATACGAACAGCCTCAGACTGGCAATGGAGAAGTCACTGAAGGCGGTAGCCTTTCCATCGATAAGCACAGGGGCTTACGGATATCCCGTTGAAATGGCGTCCCGCACCGCCATGAAGGCTGTAAGGGACTTTGCCGAAAAGCACAGGGAGCCAGGGCATATCACCTTTGTCCTTTTCGACGCCTCGACGCTGAAAGCATATGAAGCAGCGCTCCGAGAGACGCTCAGATAGCGCCGCGCCCTCAGAGGGAAGGTTGTGTCAGCCATGCCGATAAGAGTAAAAAAAGGAAAACAGCCTTTTCAGGTTGAAAAGCATGAGCATTCCACGGAAGATTGATGAAATCCCAGAATTCATAGAATTCCATCAGAAAGGATATAGACATGGACACAGAGATAAACAAGGAAGCAGCGAGTGAGAGCGGAGAGAGCACCGGAGCCCCTGTCGACTCTGAAAAAAAGCCGGCGGCATCTGAAGCTCCTGAATCACCGGAAAACGAAAAGAGAAGGCGCGATGTTCAGAACTTCAGCACCATAGCGGCCCAGCTTCAGGCCCAGAGAAGGTTCGCAGAGGCTTTCGAATATTACAGCCGATGCAAGACTGCCTGCGAGAAGCTTTCGGACAGGGAAGGCATGGCGCTGCATCTGAAAAATATGGCGACAATGAAGGAGAGCCTGGCCGAGTTCGATCCGGCCCTTGAATATTACCGGGAGGCGAAAGCGCTTTTCAATGAGCTCGGAAACAAGGAAGAGTTCGGAGAAATTGTAGACAGGATAGCCAAAACGCTGTACAAGGACAGGAAGTTCGACGAGGCCATAACCGAGTACAGGGAAGCGCTCGATTTCGGATGCACCGGAGGCGATCTGCACAACAACATGGGCTTCATAAGCCTGGCGTCGCAGAAGCTCTCAGAGGCCAGGGAGTTCCTGGAAAAGGCGAGAGAGGTCAGGACAGAAGAGAAGAGCGACTTCCTCGACATTACGCTCAACAACCTGGGCACTGTGGCATACCTGGAAAAGAAATTCGAAGACGCGAAAAAGCTGTTCGAGAGCGCGCTGGAAGAGAACAGGAGAAAGGTCAAGGACGACAGGACCATCCAGTTTGTGGTCTTCGCCAATGAAAAGCACCTGAAGGAGGGGATCCTCTCCTTCGAATGCTACAACGACGTGCTCACCCGCGCGACTGAGCACCTGAATCTGGCTGCCACGCTGACCCAGCTCGGCGAGAAGGAAAAGGCGATAGAGCACTGCGCCCAGGCTCAGGCGCTCGACCCTGACAAGCCCTATCTTTATCTGGCGTCAGCATGGCTGTATCTCGCAGTCGACGACAAAGACAGGGCGCTTCAGTATTTCAAGCGCGTGCTCTCTGTAGATCCAACGCAGAGCAGGCTGAAGGAAGTGGTAGATACAATCAATCCATACGCTTTCACGAAAATCGGCAGAAACGAGCTCTGCCCATGCGGGAGCGGGGCGAAGTTCAAGAAATGCCACGGCAAGGGGCTCTAGCAAGAGATGCTGCGGCAAAAAGATCTTATCACGGGAGATTTCACGGGGCTGGATGGAACACCACATCCAGCCCCTTTTTTTGCGCAAAGCGGCGGATCTCGTCACAGTTCTGCCTGTATCTGAAAATAGTGCAGGAAAGCTCCACTGAGATGAAGGGCCTCAGAAACGGTATCGATAAAGGAGCCTGCAGGTATATGGGGTAATCGCCGCACACCCTTGGCCTTCCTGCCTCCCCGTGAATTGAGCACCGGCCATCCTTCAGATGCGGGCAGGCCCTCACGAGAAAGAGGCTCCCCCAGAATAGAAAGCGCCTGTCTATCAGGTAAGGCTCATCGCCTTCCGGCGGCCTGTGCCATCTGTAGCGGACCTTCCTGAGGGCTGAAAAGGAGCCCGGGTTGCTGATCTCCGGGTTGAGCCTCCCGGCGCAGCAGTTGTCGCCGCAGATACCGCAGTAATCCCGGCACTTTTCCTCTCTCAGCTCGGCAACGGCATCGCAGTATTCAGGCCAGAAAACCTTCAGCGGATCACCGGATAACAGCTCACTCAGAATCTGAGGCATCGGCAGCTCACTTTATATCGACAGCTGGTATCTTGTATACTTCCTCCAGCCACTGGCCGGAGTCTTCGAGCAGTATCTGGGCGATCCTCCTGAATTCGGCGCCGTCAAAGATCTCTATCGGAAACAGGTCATCGCCCGAATCCTTGTAACGGACGGCAATCTTGAGAGGGCTGTCCTTCGGGAGCCTGTCCAGCTTGAAGATGAACTCTGAGTGCTGGCTGCGCTTGTTGCCTTCATTGACAGGCCTGCAGGTGCAGCCGTCTTCCGTTCTCGCGTCGCCCCACTGGTTCTCGTTATCGACAGGAACCCTGTTATCGCCCTTTGTATCGTTCTGGCTTCCTATATCCAGGAAGGCGATGACTTTCCCGGACTTGTCGAGAATCTTGACATAGTCCACGAGCGCCCTCGTATGGCCGGGAACTACGAGAAACCTGAAGCGGACCGTCCTGGCATCTCCGGAAGGAGAGGCTGCAGGAGAAGGCTGCGTGCCGGGAGAGGCTGCAGGAGAAGGCTGCGTGCCGGGAGAGGCTGCAGGTGAGGGCTGTGCGCCAGGAGAGGCGGTCGGCGAGGGCTGAGCCTTATCCCTGTCTTTTGCCATTGCTGTAAGCGTGCCTGCCCCGCTTCCGTCTCCACTATCGGCGAAGGAGCAGTCTGCCGCGACAATCAGCAGGGCCATCATAATCAGAAACAGTTTGAACAATCCAGTTTTCACGGTCTGTCACCTCACAGCTCAGAATTTACTGCCAGGACTTGAAATGGTTCGTTATCGGCAGCCTCCTGTCTTTCCCGAAGGCCTTCAGCGAGATCTTGATTCCCGGAGGGGCCTGCCGCCTCTTGTATTCATTCCTGTCCACCAGATATATGACTTTGCGCACCAGCTCCATATCATAGCCGAGGGCGGCTATCTCGCTGAAGCTCATCTCCTTCTCGACATACAGGCTGAGCAGCGTATCGAGCAGATCATACGGAGGAAGTGAGTCGGTATCCTTCTGGTTGTGTCTCAGCTCTGCAGAAGGGGCTTTCTCTATTATCCTCAGAGGTATCGTCTCCCTCTTCCCGTTGAAGAGGCGGGAGAGGCTGTAAACCTGCATCTTCGTCACATCCTTCAGCACGGCGAAGCCGCCTGCCATATCGCCGTATAACGTGCAGTATCCCGAGGCGATCTCTGATTTGTTTCCTGTTGTGAGAACGAGCCATCCGAACTTGTTGGACAGCGCCATCAGGATATTGCCCCTGATTCGGGCCTGGATGTTCTCCTCCGTCACATCTTCCCTGCATCCGGAAAAGGCCTCGGCAAGCATCGTACGATACGCTGCAAAGGTTTCCTGTATGGAGATCTCCATCAGCTTTATGCCCAGGCAGGCTGCCAGCGCCAGCGAATCCTCCCTGCTCTCCTTCGATGTGAATTCGGAGGGCATGAAGACACCTGTCACGCACTGGCTTCCGAGAGCCTCCACAGCTATGGCCGCAGTCAGCGCCGAATCTATCCCGCCGCTGATACCCAGCACAACATTCCTGAATCCGTTCTTGGTCACATAGTCCTTCACTCCGAGCACGAGAGCCTTTCTGATATCATCGAGATCATCAGGAGGCATTACGCAGCGGTGCTCGAGCGGCTTTCTGTCCGCTTTCTCACCTGTGCCTATGGAGATGGTCTCACAGCGGCTTCCCTGCCCACCCAGCTCGAGCTTCGCCTTTCTCCTGCGTGGGTCTATCAGGCGGCTCCTGAATGCCTCTGAAATATCTATGTCACAGAGCACCAGATCCTCTTCATGGGCTGCCCCTCTGCAGAGCACCTCCCCTGACGGCGAGAATATCTCTGAATGCCCGTCGAATATCAGCTCATCCTGGCCGCCCACCGAGTTGACGTATACGAGAAAAAACGAGCCGTCGAAAGCCCTTGTGGCGAGAACGCGCTCCCGGATCCTCCATTTGCCGCAGTAGAAAGGAGACGCGTTGATGCTTATGATGAGCTGAGCATCTCCCAGCAGCGATTGAATCTGCACAGGCCCCTCAGGATACCAGATATCTTCACACACGACGACCCCGAATGTGACTTTCTTACCTGCGAAGACCTTGTATTCCGTCCCGACCTGAAAGTACCTGTTCTCGTCAAAAACACCGTAGTTGGGCAGAAAGAACTTGTGAACCACTCCTGTGAGCGCCCTGTCGTGCATCACGGCTGCAGCGTTGTAGATATCTTCGCCTGCATCGACGAATCCCACCACTGCAGTTATCCCTTCAGTTTCAGACACGATGCGGTCCCTGCACATCAGGTTCTTGTTCACGAACTCTTTCTTGAGCAGAAGATCTTCAGGCGGGTAGCCGCATACAGCCAGCTCCGGAAAAACCACAAGATCGGCTGATGCTTCCCTCGCCTTCCTGATATGGGAGATTATCCTTTCAGTGTTTCCATCGAGATCGCCGACAGTTGAGTTGATCTGAGCCATTGCTATCCTCATGTCTTTCACCTCTCGTCAAAAAATGCTCCCTATCAATTCTTTCTTGCCTGCAGCGATCCCTCCGGGCCAGCATCGCAGGCGGCTGCCCCGGCTACATGCTCCTATACCCCCCCGACCCATGGTTTATTCCGGAAAAGGTGAAACAGACAGATATTGAGAACAGCCTGGGAATATGCGTCTTGCTGCCAGAAACATAAAAAAGGGCTCACAGGAGCCCTCGGAATTGAATAGTCTGGGGCGGCCAAGCCGCCAGCATTATCGCAGCGTCATGCCCTGCTGGGAATCATACTGCGGAAAACCCTGACGCACATCTATGACAGTGTGCGCCTCCGCTCCGCCGCACCATATCGTATAGGAATCAGGAACCTGAGTGAATGTGTATGAGTAGCTGACTTTGCAGCTCGGGCAGGGAGGCAGCTTAGTAGTGTATTCAGGGGTTATCCTGTTGATAACTGAAGGATAGCGCCCGCCGTTGTCTGTTGCGTATGATTCCACAGCGGCGGCGACATTTCTTATGTTCGACTGGCAGCTGCTCATCATACCCTGCGCCCTGGCGCGCATGAACTGGGGAAGCAGGATTGCCATCAGTATTCCTATGATGGCGATAACGATCATGAGTTCAATCAGGGTAAAGCCTCTCTGTCTGCTTTTCATCTTCATGCCCTTCCTTCTGGTTCTATATTAGATTATAACAGAAATATGAGTTCCGTGACAACAAGTATTATGGCTTCTTTCAGGCAGTTCCTGCAGGAGGATTGATCACTGCTTCCACAATCTGTTACAATAAAAGTTAGAACAGGCAGCAGGAAGGAGCCATATGAAGGGCTACAGGGAAGAAGAAGAAAAAAAGACGCAGGAGTATTTCAAAAAGCTGCAGGGAGACGACGAAGCCGGGGAGGGCGTGAAGAAAACCTCCAGCATCGAGCCCGCTGAGTATCTCCGGCGCCAGAACGAATACCGCCAGGGCCTCCGTGAAGAGGAAGAGCGGATGCAGAAGACTTTCGAGGCCATGAAGAAGAGCTTCCTCTTGCTCACAATCGGCATAATAGCCCTGGCCCTGTCTTTCGTGGGATGCTGCTGGCTCTGGCCATATTTCTGCACGCACGAATTCTCGCCGCTGATACAGATAATCGTTCTCGCGCCTTTCATCATCTCCGGAACAGCCGGAGTGGCAGCGCTGATTGTAAGCGCAGTCAAGTTCTTCGGCATTAAAAAGAAGGTGGAAGGCTCTCCGGTAAAGGCGGCAGAATAAGCGCGCAGCCGGACCGGGCAGCCCAAGGCCGCCTTTCATTCAATTTCGCTACTGAGCCATATTTATCGGCTTTTCGGACATTCTCATGCAGAACCAGCAATGAAACACTGCATCACATATGTCCCGTGAAAAAACCTTTTCTATCATTTTATCGCCTCCTTTTCTTCCTCTATGCATATTATAATGACCTTGTGTGAAGCGGCGATGAAAATACCCTGAAGGATCTGTGAATAGAATCTGCATATGCTGAAAACAGTTCCTGAAGCATATCCGATGAAGAAGCCCTGCAATCCGGGAGGACAAAATCCGGTCAGCAAAGAAGCAGCATCATAAGAAAGCTGTCAGACTGATTTGTTAATAAAAGAGTCTGTCCCCATTTTTGAAAGGAGACACATATGGCTTCCACGTTTGGGACAGACAGAACCATATTTAACCCGGATTTCTACGATGCCATCAATGATTTCGATTCGGACCTCCCATTCTGGCTGGACGAGTGCCGCAGAGCCGGCGGGCCGGTTCTCGAGCTCGGCTGCGGGACAGGGCGGCTTACAGTTCCGCTTGCAAAGGAGGGAATTCCCATTCTGGGAGCGGACCTCTCGGAAACGATGCTCGAGGGCCTGAAGAGGCGCGCTGAAAGGGAGGGTGTATCAGCCCGCTCGGCAAGAGTGGATATGCGCGATTTTTCACTCAATGAGACTTTCGAGCTGATCTTTGTTCCCTTCAACTCTTTTCAATGCCTCTATTCAGTAGCCGAGGCCGAAGCGGCCCTGGCATGCATACGCAGCCACCTGGCCCCCTCGGGGCGGTTTATTCTGGATGTGTTCAATCCCTCCATCGAACTCATCGTCGATCGCAGCCGGGCCGGAGAGCGACATGATCCCGTCAAGATTCCCGGCAGAGGGAAGGCGGAATGGCTGGAAAGGGTTCACTATGACGCGGCTGCACAGGTGAACCGTGTCACCTGGACATTCACTTTTCCAGATGGCACCGAGGAAGTGCAGCGGCTGGACATGCGCTGTTTTTATCCACTGGAGCTCGAAGTGCTGCTGAAGGCCAGCGGATTCACTATCGAGCAGCGTTTTGGAAATTTCGGCAGGGAAGAGTTCAAGTCCGATTCACCGAAACAGATCCTGATCTGCCGAAGGTGAGATATGCTCATCCCGGCTTCGGATGAGGTGTGCCGGTAATCAATCTCGACAGCTCTTCCAGCCTGCCTGTATCAATCCTCTCTCGCACAGGCTCAATCCCGGCTGAGCCTGCCTTCAGGCTCGGCACTGTCATTGTAGCATCTCCTGAAAATATCACAGAAGAGTCCATCCAGGCTCTGGGGCATGACGGGACTATTCCCGTCATTTTTCTATTTGTGTGCCGGGGCATTTTAAGAATGGCCCTGTTAAGCCAAAGAACCCCAGAAAAATTGGGCCATTTTGGTGCCAAACTGATAAGAAAAACAGGCATTTTTATGTATCTCCGGGCATTTTCTGGACAAAATGACAAACACTGAATTTCCTTACTGTTAAGCCGTTTCTGCGTGATTGTCGAGGTCAAAAATCCCCCGAAATAAAAATCCCCGAAGATTGGAGGGTTCTTCGGGGACGATCAGTGGAGTAAATATGAGGGAGGTCTTCACTGCTCCATGGAGAGATTGGACTCACTCTATATTTACACTTTAATTATAGGATACATATGTACAAACTGTCAAGTCCCCCTGAAAAATGGTTGCATGCAAATTTTTTTCGCCTTCCATGCAAAGCAGAAAACCTGGCTGTTGAGCCATTTCTGGTCTTCAGCCAGGTTCTTGAATTTCATCTCGCGATCTTCTGCAGGAGACTTGATCCCGAATCGGCCCTGCCTGCTACTTCTTCTCCTCGAGTTTGTACTCGAGGGTGTTTTCCTCGCCTTCCCTGATCTTCAGCTTTTTGCTGAACGGCTTGAACCCTTTTTTCTTCAGAGTCACAGTTACATCGCCGGGCGGAAGGTCGTTTATCGTTGAAGGCACTGCGTACGGCTTTTCCTTTCCAGCCACGAAGAGATCCACTTCCTCGGGCTCTCCGCTCACTTTGAGGGCTGTGGCCTGCCCGAGTATAATCTGCGGCAGGATGGTGGGCTTGTCCTCATATACCTCCACCTCTTCATCCTTCCAGGGCCTGAAGCCTTCCTTCTCCGCTCTTATGACGTGCCTCTCCACCTTCAGATCCTTTATCTCGAAGCTCGTGCCGGGTATGGGCGATGTCTTGCCTTTAAGCTCGTCGTCCACATAGATGCTCACCTCGCCCGGCGTTGTGGTCAGGATGACTGTCTTTCCGGTCATAGCCTTCCAGGGGATGTTCAGGATCTCGACAGGGAGCTTAGCAGTCACATTGATTTTGTCCCAGACCAGTTCATGAAACTCTTTTTTGGATATCTTCAGAGAGTGGGCGCCAGGCTTGATGCCTTTAAGCTCCATTCTCTTGTCGGAGCGCACTGCGGGAGTCACCTTTTTCTTGTCCACGAAGAACTCGCATTGATCATCCGCCTCGATTATTATCTTCCCTCCTGTAAGCTTCGGCAGCGAGATTGGACCAATCGTCGTGGAGATGTCGGAAAAGACCTCCACATCTGCCCTGTTCCATCCCTCATATCCGTTTGCCACAATCTGAACCTTATAAGTGCCGGGCTCGATCGGATCTGTTACTATGCCGCTTTTGGGGCCGCTCTTCGTATTGATCTTGACTCCGTCAACGTAGACTTCCACGCCGACGGGGGAGACATCTATCTCAATCGGCTTCCATGCCTTCTCAGGGAGAATCACAGGGTCAAGCTCGGTGGCGACGTCCTTCGATATTACGAGATCATCCTTCTTGAAGCTGGCATAATCCTTCTTCTCAACCTTCAGTGTGGCAGGCCCCGGCTCGAGCCCCATTATCTTGACCCTTCCATCTTCCAGCTTTTCCAGCTTTGCAGGCTTCCCCTGCACGAACACCGCAGCATCCTCAGGCTCCATCCTGAAAGCAATGCAGTTCGGAGGGAGCTTTGTGAGCGTCACTGCGCCAAGGACCGTCTGCTTATCAAAAAAAGTCTCGACATCCTTGAATATGCGGTCGACATAGCCTTTCTTCCTGAACGTGACCGTATATTTGGAAGGCTCCACAGCAGAAACCTCCATCCTGCCGTCTTTGCGAACAGCACTTACCATCTTCTTTTCTCCAACCAGCACTTCCGCGTCTTTAGGCTCGACAGTGAAGATGATCACTTTCGATGGCGTTCCTTTAGCCTCTTTCTGAAGCCAGAGAAGATACCCGATCACTCCTCCCACGAGAAGAATCAGGAAAAGGCCTCCGAGAAGAGGGATCATCCTGGCTCTCCGCCTCTTCTTGTATACCTCGAACTCAATCTTCCTGGGCTCATCAGATGTCTTGGACTCTTTTGCAAGAGACCTCAGCTCATCGTCAACAGAAGCGTCACTGATGTCATCATCTGAAGATTCCGAAGAAAGCTCACTGTCGTGACTGCCTGTGAGATCTTTTACGTAATCATCATCCGGAGGTGTGGAATTATTCTGTGATGGTATGTTGTCACTGTCCGACATTGCTCACCCTCGCTCTCGTTTACTTAATTCATGGCTGACATCACCTGCCTGCTTTCTGTGGCAGGTGACGCTGTCAGCTCTCTACGACGCTTCCGGTCCTGATGAAGCCGGCGAGGCAGGCGCCTCGGGCTTCTTCTTCGTCAGCATCGCTATTACGGCAATTATGACGACGAGGAGCACCACTCCGGCGCCGACAATTGCAGGAATATTGATGACCTGTGAGGCAACCTCGAATGCGCAGCCATCCTGGATCTTGTCGAACGGTATCTCCCATGTGGCCGTGTTTGTGGCTTTGTCCACAGATGTGGCGTTGCTGGAAGTGATGGGACCGGGCATCTGTATAATACGCTTGAAGCTGAACAGGCTCTGGGCAAACTTCTTGTTCATCTCATCGTTCTGCTTGTCCTCCGGCTTGCCACCCGGCTTGTCCACCTTGGGCGTCACCTCTTTGAAGCTCATCTGCTTTATGAAGAAATAATCCTTGACTTTGTACTCGCCCTTGGCCTTCGACTCGTTGCTGGCATCTCCGCCTTCCACATTGGAGACGGGATCGAGCCGCTTCGACTTGTACATCTCATCGACGCTCGCATAGTCCTTGCTGAAGATGATGTGAACCTTTTCGCCCTCGGACTTGGTCTCCACCTTGTAACCCTGTTTTCCAAGGTCCTTGTTTTTCAGCTCGCTCTTGATGCCTTCTGCAAACATCGCATTTGTCGTGATCTGGATGCTCTCCTGGCACTTCCCGTTTGCCTCGATCTTCGTTTTCAGCGACATCTCAATACAGCCGCAGCACCATAGTCCCAGAACTACCAGCACTGCAAGCAGCCTCACCCCATGGCTAACAGATTTATTGCTCACGTTTACTCCTCCCAGGTAAATCATATACCCTGCAGGCTTTCCGTGCCTGAGGGCAAGGTAAAGAATTCTCCCTGCCTGACCATTTTCCTCCAATATGAGACGGCGGAGAGCTTTTGCAGAGACTTCAGGTCATTGCCGGACAGCGCGATCGGCCTGCTGCTCCACCTTGATCCTGAGAAGCGCCAGCTGCTCCTCTGTCGCCTCGACTGGTGCGCCTGTCATAGGGCATGCGGCGCTCTGGTTCTTCGGGAAAGCGACGACCTCGCGGATACTGTCGACACCGGACATTATCGCCAGCAGCCTGTCGAATCCCAGTGCGATTCCTCCGTGAGGAGGCGCCCCAAACTCAAAGGCGCTTAGCAGGAAGCCGAACTTTGCCTGCGCTTCCTCCCCGCTGAGGCCTATTGCATTGAAAAGCCTCTCCTGGGCCTGGCGCTCGTGTATCCTGATGCTCCCGCTGCCCAGTTCAACGCCGTTCAGGACCAGGTCATAGGCGTTGGCCCTTACTTTCAGCGGGTCGCTCTCCATCATATCGAGATCGTCGGGATGGGCTGAGGTGAAGGGGTGGTGCTCCGCCTCGATGCGCTTCTCCTCCTCACTGTATCTGAAGAGAGGGAAATCAAGGACCCACAGGAATCTGAACTCACCGCTCCTGATGAGCCTGTATTTCTGAGCCAGCTCTATTCTGAGCCTTCCGAGGCTTTCACATACGGCCCTGTCGTCGCCTGCAGTCACGACCACCAGGTCCTCAGCTCCGGCGCCGACGAAGTCCCTGAGCCTGTTGAGATGTGAAGAATCCATATGTTTGTTGAGGATGGACTTGACTCCATCCTTATGATATGCGACAGTTATGAGACCTTTGAGCCCTACGCTCTTTGCAAGGGCCACCAGCTCATCTATCTCTTTTCTCGAGAGGCCGGCCTTCCCCCCGAACCTGAGCGCCTTGATCTTTCCGCCTGACGATATGGTCCTGCTGAAAACCTCGAACTGCACATCATCCATCAGTGAAGTCACGTCAGATATCTCCATGCCGAACCTCAGATCGGGCTTGTCCGAACCATAGCGGCTCATTGCCTCGGCGTAGCTGATCCGAAGGAATGGAATCTCGAGGTTTATGCCCATCGCAACGCCGAATACATGCACGAGCATTGACTCTATCATATTGAGAATGTCATCCTGGGTTACAAATGACATCTCCATGTCTATCTGCGTGAACTCAGGCTGGCGATCGGCCCTCAGATCCTCGTCCCTGAAGCATCTGGCAAGCTGAAAATATCTGTCCACGCCTGCCACCATCAGCAGCTGCTTGAAGAGCTGCGGCGACTGCGGCAGCGCGTAGAACTTTCCCTGGTTGACCCTGCTGGGCACCAGATAGTCCCTCGCGCCTTCAGGCGTGCTCCTGACAAACACAGGAGTCTCCACTTCGAGGAAGCCCTGCTGATCGAAAAAGTCGCGCACCGCCTTGGCCGTTTTGTGCCTCAGAACCATCCTGGCAACCATGGAAGGGCGCCTGAGGTCGAGATACCTGTACCTGAGGCGCAGTATCTCGTCGATAGAGCAGCCGTCTGCAGTGTTGAACGGCAGAGCCTTCGAAGGGTTGATTATCAGGAGCCCGCTGGCCCGGACCTCCACCTCTCCTGTCTTGAAGGTGCCGTGCTGAGTTCCCTCAGGGCGCCTTGCGACCTCGCCCTTCACGGCGATCACGTACTCCGGCTTTATCGCCTCAGCTTTGCAGAACTCCTCTCTGTTGCTCTCAGAGTTGAAGACTATCTGCGTGATTCCGTACCTGTCCCGCAGCTCTACGAAGATGAGCCCTCCGAGATCGCGCCTCTTGTTGACCCATCCGGCCAGCGTGACAGATTCACCGACGTTATCGACAGTGAGCTCGCCGCAGTGGTGAGTTCTTTGATAGCAGGCCGCTCCTCCAGTCATGATGCCCTCCCGGTGTTAATCAGCTTTTCTCCTGCTGTCAGGAGCTCTTTTATGGTATCTTCAGGATTCCCCTTCCTGACAATCACATTCGGCACTTTCCAGGGTGCCCACTGCTGCGAGCAATGCTCAAAGCTCTTCGCCTCGTAGACCGCAATGACCGGTACGCCGAGCGCCGTGGCGCAGTGAAGCGCCCCTGTGTCAGGCGAGAAGAAGACGTTGCACTGCGCTATAAGCCCGGCCCACCTCTTGAACGACAGGTTGCCCTGCAGCAGAATACGCTCCTCCCCCTTCAGAAGTCCTGAAATCGACGACGCGAGATCATATTCGAGAGGGCCGTAGGTCAGCAGCAGATATGATTCTTTGTACCGCGCCAGCAGGGCCCTTGCAAACTCGCAGAAATCCTCTGCAATCCATCCGTCTGTGAGCCACTTCCACGACAGGTGCACTCCTATAAGCCTCTTCCCTGCTGTCCACTCTCCCAGCGTCGTCTTCGCAGCAGTGTACTCTTCGTCCCTCACCGAGAGCGAGAGCCTGTAGTCCTTTGTCTCAATCCCCATGTCTGCCAGGAGGGAGAGCGTCTGCTCCACTTCGTGGGGGATCTTTTCGTGCCTCTTCAGCGCTTCGTCTATCGAAAAGATCTTCACGTCTGTCAGAAGAACCTTTGCTATGAACCTCGAGAGCCAGCGCCTCGAATACGCATAGCCGTAACGGATGGGCGCGTGGGTGAAGTACGTGAAGAGATATGCCATCGAGACAGGGGACAGGGCGATGGCCAGGTCCCACTGCTGCGATCCCAGCTTTTTCAGGAAGTCGTACTGATCCCTGAGAGGCGAGTCCCCGTCGTAGACAAGCACTTCGTCTACGGCCGGGTCTCCTTTCATGACATCTTCTGTGTATGGCGTTACAACCAGCGAGATGGAGGACTTCGGGAAGGCCTCTCTGAGGTTCCTGAAGAACGGCGTCGACAGTATGAGATCGCCAACCCTGTCGAGTCTCAGCACCACTATCTTCTTTATGGATTCTCTGTCTGCGATCTGGCTCATGGATCTTTATTCAGTCTCCCTGGAACGATTCTAATCACCGCTCCCGCCCGGTCTGCCGGCCGGAAAGCTACAGCACAGCCTTCGACAGCGCCTCCCTGATGCCGCAGAGGTAGCTGTACTGCAGCACTATCTCCCTGCAGAGATGGACGCGATCGCTGTTTTTCCTGCAGTATCTCATCACTGTGCCCTCAGGCGACAGCAGCGAGTGAATGCCCAGCGAGAGCGGGGTCATCCCGAGCTTCAGCCTGATATCCCAGTCCCTGTGCTTCCTGAAGAAGCGCACCGTCGATATCCCTGCGAGGTGCATCTTCCTCTCCTGCTCCTCGAATCCCACGGGATGCCAGTGATAGTTTACCGCATCGGCATTGTATCTTATGGGAACGCCTGCCTTCTGCAGGCGGTATCCGAGCTCGAGGTCCTCATGCCCGTATCCTGTAAAATTCTCGTCGAATATGCCTACTTCGATGAGCCTGTCTCTGGAAACGCAGACGTTCCCGGTAAGAAAATAGAGCCACGAGAGCCTCTTCCTGCTGTCCCGGTGCAGAGTACGCCGCCTGGAGCTTCCACTTCTGACATTTTCATATTCTTCGAGGGTGTTAACCTGGATCTCGCACCCTACGAGGGCTGAGCCCGGGTACCTTCGCAGCACTGAGAGATGGGCCGACAGGAGGTTTTTATCTGCTATTATGTCTGCATCGGTAAAGACTATCAGATCTCCCTTCGCCTCCCTCACGCCTGTGTTTCTCGCTCCGGACCGGCCCTTGTTTTCCTGCACGAAGAAACGGACGTTGGGAAGGCCGAGAGAGCTGATCAGCTCATCTGTGCCGTCTGTCGAGCCGCTGTCCACGAGAAGTATCTCATACGCGTCGCGGGAAAGCGTCTGATTGACAAGAGAGGGGAGCACCGTCTCGAGGGTCTCCCTCCTGTTGAACGTCGGGATTACAACGCTTATATACTCTCCCATTTCATCATATCCCTCATGCCTCTGATTACCTCTCCGGCCAGCTCTTCCGCGGCCTTCTTCCTCTGCGGTCCTGCCGGCTCAGGGATTACAGTTCTCTTTTCGACCAATCTGTAAGGGACCCTCCAGGGGTGCCATCTCTCCGTGCAGTGGCCGTACCATCGCTCGTGAAACACGTCCACCACAGGCAGCCGTAGCGCTGACGCCAGGTGGCTGGCTGAAGTATCCATCGTAATCAGCAGATCAGCCGACGCGAGTATCGACGCCCACTTCCCGAAAGTGTTGCTGTGACAGGCGATGAGCCTGGGATCGTCCATCTCGTCGAGAAGCTGTTTCGCCCAGGGCATCTCTACATCGCTGTATGTCACAACGACAGCCGAGTCTTTCATCGCCGGGAGGAGCGATGCAATGAAAAGAGACAGCGTATGCATATCCCATCCTTCAAGGAGCCACTTGTGAGACAGATGAAATGCCACAAGTGCCTTCCCGTCCGATTTTCTCCCGGCTCCCTGCAGTCCGCGCTCCTTCAGAAACAGCCTGGCCCACTCGATATCATCAGGCCTCAGCGTGACAGAGAGAGGACGGCCCTCGGACCTTATTCCGAGCGGCTCGAGAAGCCTCAGCTGCCTCTCCACCTCGTGGGCCCCCATCGGCTTCGACGGTATGTTCAGATACTGCACGGCGTGAGTCAGGAGGCCTCTCACCATCAGAGCCTTGAAAGGCTGTGTATATCCCGGGGAGAAGCCGATCCTGACGGGAATAGCCGCAAAAAACGGTATCAGATATGCCCAGATCTTCTCGCTCACATTTATGGAGAGCTGATAATCCCTGCTCTTCAGCTGATCCGATATCCTCCTCACTGCAGCGAGGCTTAGATTTGGCGGCTCATACACGATCAGATCTGATATCAGCGCATTGCTCTCTATGGCAGGAAGGCCCCTTGGCGAAGTCACCACAGCGATCTCGGGCCTGTCAAAGAAGGAGGAGGCCTCCTCTATGAGAGGCGTTGTGAGCAGGGTATCTCCCAGGGCATCGCATCGAATGATCAGAATTCTCTTTATTCCATCGCGAACATTGCAAGGAACAGCTATGATCTCCCTCCCGCCAGCAGGTGCTTGCGTATCTCGTCGAAGTAGTAGAAGCTTATCAGGTTCTTGGCGCAGAGAAGAGGCGCGCCGGATAACTCTCTCTCATCCTGCTCGGCTATGACCTTTTCACAGAACTCGATGCCCCTTCCCTTGAAGTTGAGAAGGTCGTTGAACAGGAACCTCGTGGCCAGGATTCCTGTCGCGAGCCTCACCCGGAGCGTCGGGTGCTTGGCCATGAATATCACCGCAGTGCGTCCCTTTGCCTTGGCCTGCTCAATGAGCCTCGGTATGTCGGTCTTCTTCCACTTGCTCTTGTAGTGGAACACTACAGCCTTCTTGTTGTAGCGGCTCGTGAGGCCCATCGCCTTCAGCCTGAGGCCCAGCTCGAGGTCCTCCCAGCCGTATTCCCTGAAGTCCTCGTCGAAAAGGCCGACCTCGAGAAGGTACTGTCTGGACACTGAGACGTTGCTCGTCCAGAAAAAGGCAGTCGAGATGTCGGCCATCGTGAACTTGGGCACCTTTATCGAATCCAGCTGCGAAGTGTGGTTGACCCATCCCTTCACTACGCTTCTGGGATATATCTCATGAAACCTCATGTGCTCGGATATTAGGTTTTCATCTGCAATGATATCATCATCGATGAACAGAACATACTCTCCAACCGCTGTCTTGATCCCCCTGTTTCTGCCTATCGAGAGTCCGTCGTGTCCCTGCGTGATTATCGTGAGCTTGCAGGGAGCGTCGTCGACGAGAGAGCTCACCATTGCAGAGGTGCCGTCCTCCGAGCCGTCATCTACGACTATGATCTCGTAGTTGTCCTTGGGGAACTTCTGATTGAACAGCGCCAGAAGAGAGCGCTTCAGAAGATCCTCTCTGTTGCGGGAGCAGATCTGGACTGACACCTTCATGATATGACGATTCCTTTCTTACGCTAAGATCAGAGTCATTTTCCGCCAGTTTTTCTGAGCTCGAGCTTCAGCATCTCGCCGTAATAGTACTCGGAGATCTTCCTCTCAAGGCCTGTGAGACGCCGATCACCACCCTGCCTGACAATCTCTTTCCATTTCCTGATGCAAAAATCCTTTATGAGCCTGTTGGCAAAGAGCGCGTGCTTAATCGAGAAGAATGGGTTTATCCCTGTCGCGAAGCTGGTCTTCCAGTGTGGGTGCTTCCTGTAGTAGGCGACTGCAGAGCGGGCCAGCTCCTCCGTGTTTCTAATCATCCCTTCGAGGTCGCTCTCCTTCTTCCAGGGCTTGTAGTGATAGACGATCGCGTTCATATTGAAATGCGCCTTCAGGCCGTTCTCCCTGAGGCGCCAGCCCACCTCGTTGTCCTCATATCCGTATTCCACGAACGATTCGTCGAAGCCGCCTATGTCCAGAAGCTCCTTCCTGCTGACAGAGACGTTACATGTGCAGAAAAACGCCTGCGAGAAGTCACCGATCCCGGCCTTCCTGTTCTCCGGGAATTTATATTCAGAGATGTTGATTATAGGCCCTCTGACGATTGTGCGCGAATACCTGCCGTGGTATTTGAAATGCTCTCTGAGATACTGGGTCGGTGCCAGAATATCGTCATCGGTAAAGAGCACGACTTCACCCCGGGCCTCCCTTATCCCACAGTTCCTCGCCCCTGCACGCCCCTGCCATTCTATCGCCAGGTATCTCAGAGCGCACTTCGTCTCGAGCTTCTTCACCGCTTCGCCTGTCCCGTCTGTCGAGCCGTCGTCTACGACGAGAATCTCGTAGGCTCCACTGGGAAAGTCCTGGTTGTCGAGGGACCTGATCGATTCGACGAGGAGATCCTTCCTGTTCTTGGTGCAGATGATGACGCTGAAAAAAGGCTTCTCCCGATCGAAATCGGGCTTTACAGTCCTGGCGAAGGTGTTTATCATCCTCGTGGCGGCTCCCTCGAAGGGGCTGTAGATGTCTGCCAGATCCTTCTTCATTACACTGATGGCGCTCTCATCTTCCAGGACCTTCCTGATCGATTCCGCCACGCTCTCAGGCTTCAGAACGCCCTTTATCTCCGGCACGATCTCCCTGCCCACGAGGATATTCGGCTGGGCCACAAATCCCACGGTCTTAGCCAGTTTCCTGATGAGCGGGGCCTTTATCTTCGGACCTATCACAGGAAGCCAGTCCAGGAGGCCTATTATCCCCATGTAAGGGATGTCTTCCGGCTTGTTGAGCGGCAGTAGAACGGCCATCGGCTTTCCGAGGCAGCCCGCTTCGCCTGTCTTCGTGCCCGGTATCGTGACGACGAAGTGAGAGCAGGCCAGCTCGCTTATATGGTTTTCTGTGATGAGATCTATCGATGTTCCGTCTTCGCCTGTGATGCGCCTTCCAGCCTCGTCGATGACTCCCTTCTGCCCGCCAACCTCAGGAATGGGCTCTATCGAGCGATCGCTGATTACCTGCTTCCAGTCGATGTATGGCGAGATGAGAGCCTTGAACCGGAGCCTGCCCGGCTGCGGAGAGAGCAGCGACGAAACCTTCAGGAAGAACGGCAGCAGAGAGCGCACTTCCTTCAGTCTGCTGCCAGGCATGTAGCAGATCGAGCCGTCATCGTCCTCCCTGCCCGGCCCGGACTGGGCTGTCAGGTTGTATTTGACTGAGTCGACGAGGAGATCGCCCACAATATGGATCTTGTTGCCGTGTATACCCCTTTCTTCGAGGGTCTTCTGATCCCTGGCGGCTTTCACGAAGTAGCCCCTGTAATATCTGTCGATGCTCTTCTTGCCCCATTGATAGCTCCAGGCCAGCTTTTTCCAGCACCGTGCCATGAAGGCCGTGAACATTATGTCCCCTCCGAGGTGGAGCAGCTCGAAGTCCGTCTTGTCTTCGCCGGAAAGCAGAAGAGAGAGATAACTGCTTGCAGGGATCACCTCGTCCACTTCGGCGATCGTCTCCACTACCGCCTTCTCCCGCCCGGAGGCGAAGACGCAGGGCAGCAGGACCACTGAGATTCCGTATTCAGGCATCACGTCCTTGATGATCCTGACGATCGGCCTCAGCCACCCTGAGATCTCGCCCGGACTGTTTACAGGGATCAGGATTTTCTTTTTTCCCATAAGCTTTCTCGACAATCTTGAAATATGATGAAGGCTCAAGCCCTGGAAGCATGGGCAGTCAGGCGATCACAGGCAGGGATGTCAGGGCTCGGCGCCTCATTACCGGCTCTCTTCTATCTTCCTGATTATTCCGGTCGTGGAATGTCCTTCCACCAGCCTGAACGAGTAAAGCACGCCTCCGTAGGACTTTATCACGGAAGCCTCCGGTATGGAGTCGATCTGATAATCGCCGCCTTTTACATGGATATCCGGTTTCAGCTCGCCGATGAGCTCAACCGGCGTGTCTTCTTCGAATATGACAACGAAATCCACTGCCTCGAGAGCCGCAATAACCTCAGCCCTCTCGTCTTCCTTCACTATCGGGCGGGAAGGGCCTTTCAGGCGCCTGACAGAGCCATCGCTGTTGACGCCTGCGACGAGCAGGTCGCCCAGGCCGCGCGCAGTCTGCAGCAGCCTCACATGGCCGATGTGAAGTATATCAAAGCACCCGTTCGTGAAGACTACCTTTTTGCCTTCCTGATGGGCTTTTTTGATTATTTTGGAAAGCTCTTTCCGTGAATGACGCTTCTCTCTGGCCATATGGATGTGCTCCGGCGCAGCTGGATGATTGCAGTGAGTATCATGCAGTGCCTGCAAACTGCCTGCTAAAAGTTTATCGCCAGGTGCTGTTTGTCGATGATGTCTATCAGCTCTGAGATCGAGAGCGTTGCTGTGCCGATCTTCTTGACCACCACCGCGGCGGCGAAGTTCGACAGGATCGTGGCCTCTCTCAATGTCGCCCCTGAAGCGAGCGAGAGCGCGATTACCGACAGTACGGTGTCTCCGGCGCCGCTGACGTCGAAGACCTCACTCGCAATGGCAGGGATGTGGAAAGCCTCACTCTCCTTCGAGAAGAGTGACATGCCCTTTTCGCCTCTTGTTATCAGCACAGCCTGGTTCTCATACTCTTTCGATATCCTGAAGCCGACCCTCTCGAGAGACTCTTTGTCTCTTATCTGCTCTCCGACTGCGTGGCGCGCCTCTTTCTCGTTCAGCGTCAGCATTGTGGCTCCCCTCAGCAGACCCATGTTCTCAGGCTTGGGGCCGGCCACGAGGTTTCTGCCGTTTTCCCTGCACCACTGTATCAGAAATGACGCTATCTCAGGCACGAGGAGCCCCTTGTTGTAATCCGAAATTATAATCACGCGGTAACGCGAAAGGTTCTCCTTCATATAATCGACGAGAGCCTCAGTGACCTCGGCGTTGAGCTTGTCCCTCTTTTCGATGTCTGTCCTGACGACCTGCTGATTGTTGGCGATTATCCTGATCTTGGTTGTCGTGGGCCGGCTCGAATCGACGAGGAGCCCTTTTACATCGACACCTCTGCCGCACAGCTCGTCTCTCAGCTTAACTCCGGTCTCGTCGTTACCTACGACGCTTATTATCGCGCTTCTTGCCCCGAGCGAGCAAATGTTGTTCACCACATTGGCCGCCCCGCCCGGAGAATGGGAATTGTAATCCACCTCGACTATCGGCACAGGCGCTTCGGGCGAGATCCTGTTCACCTTTCCCCATACCCACTGGTCGAGCATTCCGTCACCGATTACAAGAACCTCCTGGTCCTTGAACCTGAATATTATCTCACGCGCGCGTTCACGCTCCATCAACACCATAATCGCACTCCTTGCTCTTCGAGCTGTAATATTAACGCCCCAGGGCCAGGCGCTCCAGGAGGCCTGCGGTAATGAGCGGTATCATCAGCTCGTGATGGCCTACCAGATAATAGCCTTTCCCACCGAGCTCCCTGGCCCGCTCGACAGGGTTGTACCCTGCCCGGTAATGGCGTATGAAATCCAGTGTCACTCCCATGAAGCCCTTGACAGGGAATCCCTGGTTCCTCGATATTGCAATCGCCTTCTCTATAACCGTGGGCAGCACGACTGCCGAGCCTATGTTCATCAGTACGCTCCCCTCGACGATCTTCGAGACGACGCCGCAGAAAAGACGGAAGTCGTTGAAAGTGGCCTTTCCGAGATCCTCGCCACGCGCCCTCGGATGGGCGTGTATGATGTCGCTGCCGAAAGCGAGATGGACAGTCACAGGGATCCCGAGCTTTCTTCCCTGGGCGAGTATGCTCAGATCCTCGTGAGGGGCGCCTGCGAGCATGTCGCCCAGAGCTTCTCCGAAGCCTGAATCGTGCCGGCAGGCCTCTGCTGCAGCCTCGTTGATAAATGCGCCTGTCTCCTCGACCATTCCGAAATTGCCTTCCTTGATCCCCCGCGCCACATCTTCAGATGTCTCGCCGATCAAAGCGATCTCAGAATCGTGGATGCTCCCTGCTCCGTTCAATGCGATCGCATTTATTATTCCCCTCTTCATCAACTCTATGATCAGCGGCGAGAGCCCCACTTTGATGACATGCGCCCCCATCGTCACAACCACTGGCCTTTCATTCCGATGGGCGAAGGCGAGAGCCTCCACTATCTCCCTGTACTGCTGTCCTGCCAGTATCGAAGGCATCATGGTCAGGAAGTCCGAGAAAGATCCTATTCTCTCCGGGACGCTGGCAAAGTCCCGGTATGAGACTTTATTGTCACGATCTTTGATCGGGTATGTGCTGATCTGGGAGAAATCCATTGGCTCAAAAGAAAAAGGCATCGTCTATATCTCCTCCAGAATCTTCATGTGTTTGTGCGCCGAGGTGTCCCACCTGAACTGGCCAGAGCGCTCGAGGCCGAGCTTCCTCATCCTGTTTGACAGCAGCGAGTCAGAGATCACGAGCCATATCTTTTCTGCCAGGTCATTCGGGCTCTTGGGATCGAAATAGAGCACCGATTCGCCGGCCACTTCCTCGAAGCTCGGTATGTTCGAAGCGATGGACGGCACACCGCACGACATAGCCTCAAGTATGGGCAGCCCGAATCCCTCGTAGTATGAAGGGAAGACAAACAGCTTCGCCATGTTGTAGAGCGCCACCAGCTCCTCGTCGTTCACCTCGCCGAGCCAGATTACCTCCTCCCTGATCGCCAGCTTCTCAGTGAGAGCCAGAAGATGGTTCTTCTTATGCTTCTGCTGTATTCCAATCTTCGAAAGGACGCGGCTCCATCCTGAAGGGGCGTCCCCTTTCATCAGCGCTGTTGGCAGCTTTCCTGCAATTACCAGCTTGTGAGGAAAGGTATAGCTCTTTTTCGCCCTGCCAAATGCATCTATCAGTGTCTCGACGTTCTTTCTCTTCTCAACGTTCCCGACATAGAGAATGTAAGGGAGGCCATTGCTGAACCTGTCCAGAAAAGCCGCTGCCTTATCTCTTTCGTATTCCTTCATGCGGAATACATCGTCAACGCCGTGATGTATAACATCGATCTTCTCCGGCGGCACCTCGAGGAATGTGCAGATCTCCGTCTTTGTGAACTCTGAAGGCGTTATTATCCTGTCGGAGGCCTCGGCAGCCGTCTTGATGCGCTTCCTGTCGTTATAGCCCACGCTCCCCTTTCTGCTAGTGAAGAACCTGAAGGGGGCGAGGTCATGAATCGTCACGACCCGCCTGCAGTTTGGGAGGATGTCTATTCTGTTCCATGGATACCAGACCACATCGAGAAGCTTCAGCTTCGGGTCCTTCGGGCTTATGAACTGGAGCCGGCTGCCTTTGAAAAACTGGCTGATCATGCCTTCATCTGAGCGGTGCTTGATCATAATCAGGAAAAACTCGTGATCGAAGAACTCGAGAAACCTCTCAATAACACTGCGGGCGACTCTTCCCATGCCCCGCCTGTCACGAGCCAGAAAAGTGGCATCAATACCGATCAGCATATGCTAATGCTCCTCTAGAGAAATAATCTCGAGAAAGGGTCTCTGCAATACACGGAGGGCTCTCAGAGAGAAAGGCGCCTCTATGGCGAGCGCCCGCACCGGCGTTATCAATGACATATACGCGGGCCGCCCAGGGAAGACCGGATACAGCCGGAAGTTATTATTGTCCCGATATGCACCTGAGTATAATTACGGAACTCCGCTCCAATTTCCTTCTTCGATGCGACGTGCCGGATTCAGAGAGGCCGGCTGCTCCTAAGAAGACGGGATACTGCCTCGGCAATGCGCTCAGGAGTGATCTGCTCATAGCAGGAGAAACGGGGGCATCTCTCCTTGACGCAGGCGAGCGCGCAGCTGTTGACCTGCGGAACGAGAACCTCAAAGCTGGAGGCATAGGGCCTCCAGCGGCGCGGGAAGTCGCTCTTCTGTGCAAAGAGCCCCACTGCAGGAACTCCCATCGCGGCTGCGATATGCATGGGCGCGGAATCGGGGCAGACGAATGCGCCACACCTGCCGATGAGGGCTGCCAGCTCCCTGAGCGTCGTTTTTCCCGCAAGGTTGAGCGGGCTGCTCTTCATCACCGATGCAGCCTCCCTGACGAGCTCCTCCTCGCGCCTGTCGCCTGTAAGGACTATTGCGGCATCAAAAGTGCGGGCAAGCTCATCAGCGCAGAGGGCGAAATACTCTACCGGCCATCTCTCCCTGTTGAGCGGGAGGCCCTTCCCTATTGAAAAGCCTATCAGCAGCTTCCCTTCCTGATACCCTGCGCCTGCCAGAAGCTCATCGACCCTTTTCTGCTCTTCAGCCCCTGTTTTGATGACTATCGAGGAGGGAGACGGCATCGGGATCTCACACCCGAGAGCTCTGACATAGTCAAGCAGACAGTCAACCCAGTGGCTCTCAGTATCGCCATATTCGGAACGAACCCTTACACGGTGAGTATAAAGGAAGCTGTACAGAAGCCTCGAGCCCTGGCCCACCCTGACAGGCACTCCGCTGAGCCGGAGAAGCCATGCCACCTCAGCGGTGCTCCAGAGCACGATACCAACGCCGAAGCTCCGCTCCCTGAGCAGCCGGCTCTGATTCCTGAATCCGGTCCAGCTCTTCAGCGCATTGCTGTCGACAGGCAGAATCTCATCAAGAAAAGGGTTCCCCTTCAGGATGTCTTCAGAGCCGCGCCTGACCATCATCGCCAGATGAGTGCCGCCAAGCCGCTCTTTCAACGGCTGAAGAAGGGCGGTGGAGAGGAGAAGATCTCCTATGCCTCCGCCGAGATGGATGAGAAGGATTCTCTTTTCTGACTGCATGCTGTAAAGACTCGACTGTATATCAGAGTAGAAAGACTCCGGCGCCGGAAGGAATTTACCGGCCTGAATCCGTATATAAAAAATATCTTGAACCATATTCTACCATATGGTTATTTATCCATCAATAGAGAATATCAGCAGATATGAACGGTTTCGCGGTGCGGCGTATCAGGATATCCTCTGAGAAAGCGAGTTTTTTATGGCAATGCCTCTGGTTGATCTTAAATCATTGGATCTCAGCACAGTCCGAATCTCAATGGATGAGATACGGAAGATCAATCCGCAGAGATATGAGATGGAGCAGCTCTCAGGGATCTTCCTGCTCGACAGGGAGAAAAGCCTGATTGTAGGTTACAGGGACATAGGTCCGGAAGAGTTCTGGAGCAGGGGCCACATTCCAGGGCGACCCATATTCCCCGGAGTCCTGATACTCGAAGCAGCGGCGCAGCTCTGCACATATTTCTACAAAATAGCGCTGAACGATGATCCGAACAGATTTCTCGGCTTTGGAGGGATAGACAAGGTCAAGTTCAGAGGAACTGTGCTGCCCGGAGACAGGCTCATACTGGTCGCGAAGAACACCGAGCTAAAAAGCAGGAGGGCGATCTTCGATACCCAGGGGCTCGTAGGCGACAGAATCGTATACGAAGGCGTCATAGTGGGAATGCCGATCTGAGCCGGCGTCACCGGCTCCATTCGACATCCCATACCTCCTGCGGCGCAGATAGGCCCTTCACGCGGAGCGGATCCATCCGGCCGGCACTCACCTTCCCCTCCACCTCGCGGTATGTGTCTCCGTGCATCATAATATGCCAGGGCTCAGCCTTGTGAAGAAGACGAGACGCCAGATTGACAGTGCTTCCAGTCACCTTGTACTGCATTCTGAGATATGCGCCCACATTTCCGGCGTATACCTCTCCGGAGTTGATGCCACATGAAACGCTGCAGTTGATCAGCCTGCGCCCTTCTCTCCTTTCGGCTATGTCCCTGGCCCTGTTCATGATCGTCGAGGCCGATGAGACTGCCGCAAGAGCATCGTGCCCCGAGGCCTCCGGGACCCCGAAGTAAGCCATCATCTCATCGCCGATGAAGCCCTCCACTACGCCCTTCTCCTGCAGGATGACATCAGAGAACTCACCGAAATACTCGTTATAAAGGCTCACGATCTCTTCGGGAAGAGCTCCGGATAGCCTGTCCCGGCTCAGGTGAAGCGCCGCGAAAAGAACGTGGGCCCTGACCTTTCTTCCTTCATGCAGCACGCTCCTGTTCACGTCGAGCAGCGACGACGACAGGGCAGAGCCTACATACCTCGAGAGGCAGAGCTTGAGCCACTCCTTCTCATCCACTTCTGCGAGAAAGCGCTCAAATCTCGACAGCAGCCACGGAGCCTTGAGCTTCTCGCCTATCTCTATGGCCTTCGCAATATATGCGAGCGCCTTCTGCCTGTCTCCCTTCCTCCTGAACAGCAGCCCCATCTGAAAGAGCACCTCAGCCATGTCGAAGGGGATGGCCAGATCCTCGCAGATCTTCATCGAGCGGTAAAAGAGCTCCTCGCTTTCTTCAAGCCTCCCGCCTGCCCTCATAATCATTGCTTTTATGCGCATCGATTCGGCGAGCAACGATTTCATGCCGAGCCTTTCGAACAGGGAGGCCGCCGAGTTCACACCGGCAAGTGCTCTTTTCAGCTCGCCCCTGCAGAGATCATTGAAGGCCAGATCTTTGAGATTTATTGCCTTCCAGAGGGCATTTCCCGCCTGTGCCGCTGAGAGTGCACTGCTCTTCAGAAGCTCAAAGGCTTTCGACGGTTCTTTCTTGACTGTGTAGACTCTGGCCAGGTTGTTCTGCATCACCATCGTCCCGAATATGTCGCTCATCTCTTCGCACAGCTCCAGATCAGCGGTAAAATACTCTATCGCCCTGTCATATTCGAGCTTCTGGAAAGAGCTTCTGCCCAGGTTGCCGAAGGTGATGGCCATTCCATAGCGGTCGTTGCTCTCCTTCTTTATCGACAGCGAGCTCTGAAAGCAGCGCAGAGCTTCCTCCATATCGCCCATCTCGGAGACTATGATCCCCATGGTGTCCAGCACCTGGGCCTCTTCCGCCCGGTATCCGCTCTCACTATAGAGGCTCACCGCCTTGTTGAGCATCTCCATCGCCGTGACCCTGTCGTGATTTCTGTATGAGAGCAGGCCATGATAGTGCAGATACTGGGCCCAGGCCATGCCATGCCTTTCTGCGTCTAGACATGAGCGGCTCTCATCGAGTGACTTAAAAGCTTTAACCAGATCGTTCTGCCTGTAGTATACAAAGGCACGCTCGTTGCATATCAGTGCGATATCGTGTCTTTCGAGCAGGTCTCTTCTTTCGAGAGCGCCGAGGAAGTATGCAAGAGCTTCGCGATGACAGCCCCGCCTCGATTCGATGATACCCAGATTGTATCTGGCAAAGGAGCGCTTCTCCTCTTCTGCCCCGCATTCGCTCAGAAAGGAAATAAAAGAGGCCCGCCCTTCTTCCCAGCGAGCCTCTCTGATAAGACGAAGACCTTCCCGGAATTCATCGTGATATCTGTCAAAACTCATAGTCGCTGAAGACTACTCCAGTCCCTTGAAATCGTAGTATCCCATCTTCACTATTGCCTGAATGATGAAGAGCTTGTTTTCGCCGCTCATTGCAAGATCCATGTACTTCTGTGCCTTTTCCTTGTCTCCCTGCAACGTGAAAAGGTTTGACACGAAGAACTGAACCTGCTGTTTGATCGTCGGCCTGAGACGGGCCGGCTCATATCTGTCTGCCGCCTTGAGGCACTCATCAGGCGATACTTTGCCTATCATCATTCCGATGAGCATTACATCGATGCTGTCTTTGTCTGTGTGGTTCTTCGAATAGAAATCTGAGATGGAGTCCTTGTTCTTGTCGCCGTTTCTGGCCTGGGCGGTGTAAGCGAGGAGCTGGTAGTACGCCACGCCAGGATCCAGCTCGACGCCTCTCTTCAGGTCTCTCACTGCCGAGTCGAACTTCTCCTTCTTATAGTAGCAAATTCCTCTCACGATGTACGGGTCGGCCTTTCTGGGGTTGTAAGATATGGACCTGCTGACATCGGAGATCGCCTCTTCGAGGTTGTCCATGCGGAAATGGCAGATGCCTCTGAACAGATACGATGCCGAGTTCTCAGGCTGTTTTCTGAGCACGCCGGTATAGTCAGGAATGGCATTCCTGGATTCACCGAGCATCAGAAATGTCGTGCCTCTCCAGAATAGAGCCGTCACATTCTCCGGATCGAGCTGTACGGCTTTGTTAAGATCATCGAGGGCCTTCTTGTGGTTGTCATTCATAAAGTTGCAGATGCCCTTGCCGACCCAGGCCTTTACATATGCCTTGTTCAGCTTCAGGGCCTGGTCGAAATATCCCATGGCCTTGTTGAAGTCCCTGTCCTTTACGCATTGTATCCCTATAGTATACAGGGACTGCGCATCTTCCGCATACAGTGCTGTGCACAGCGAGCAGACGAAAGCGATTGCGAGAAACAGTGAAATAGCAGTACGGAATCTCATTGCAGCTTACCTCTTTTCCTTTGTTTTTTGGGGCTGAAACCTGCAAGAATTTCTGCCTCTGCCGGCTCATTCCTGCATGCCCCGGCAAAAAAAAAGCGCCCTTTCGGGCGCACAGGCAAATTTATATAAGAGGAGCTTGGGGCCTAGTTCTTCATCCCGCCATACATCCACGGGAAAGGCGGAAAGGGCTGGAACCACGGGCACTGGTTGTTGACCTGCGAGTAGTTGAACCTCGGGTCTACGAAACCGAGCGAGCCCTGCCCATACTGGGTCGGGAAGCTGTAAGGGCTGTATGTTTCGCCGGCGCCGGCCTTGCCATCGCGGTTCCTGTCAATCCACACCTTTGCATCGGCGGCTGAAAGCTCGGATGTATTCAGTCTTCCGTCACCGTCGCGATCATATTTTCCCATCTGCTTCTTCAGCGACTCGCCTTTCATCCTCTCCCACCAGGACACATTGCCGTCGCCGTTCAAATCATAGTTACCGCCGAAAGCCTTCATCATCTGATTGCTCTTTTCAATCTCGCTCTTGCTCAGCTTTCCATCATGGTTCATATCAAAGGCGAGAACTCCGTCTCTTCCCTTTGTGTACCGGCCGTCGTTGTCCAGATCTATTCCGTAGCCCTTCGTATCCTGGCGCCACCAGAGTCTGCCGTTCTCCCCGACACTCGAATCCGGAAGGTTCTGGTGAAAAGTCGGGAACGAATTCCAGGGATTCCAGTACGGCGGGCAAAAGCAGTTGCCATACTGCTGGCCATACTGCTGGCCATACTGCTGGCCGTAGCCCTGGTATCCATTCCAGGTCTGACCCGCTCTCGGATCCTGTGGAATCTCAATCGTGTAAGGCAATCTCATCGGCTCGTTGAATCTCGCTATCATCTTCTGCACCTCCGTCTATTTTGTTAACATTTATTTTGTTAACATCTTATTTGTATTATAGGGCATTTTGACTGAGTTGTAAAGGCGGATTTTTTTATATTTTCTCTTCCATTCTCTTTATTTTGCATAATTTATCACTTTTTCCCGCATTATTTCAGCCGGATGCCCACCAGCCCAATGATGACAAGATTTAACAAAAGGTTAACATCCGGAAACTTTTTGTTAACAGAAAATCCGGCATATGCCGCCGGAAGCACTCCGTACAGAGAAAAGGCGTGCCGTTGACACGCCCTGGTATTGCTTTCAACATTCGACTGTATTTATGCAGCCGGAGATCTGCCGAGGTAGTTGGACATGCACCTGATGGCGCCTGCCAGACTCGTGAAAGCGGCAAGTTGAAGAGGAATGACCTCGAATCCCTGGGACTCGTATATCTTAATCGCCACATCATCGAGAGGAATACCGTATACAGGGAGAAACACGTTCTTTACAGCTGCGCCATCCTCGCGGGTGAAATTCTGCATGATGCAGTTGCCGTATGTGATCCACGGCGTTCCGTAACTGCCGTTTCCTTCAAGGTAAGGCAGCCTTATTATGTCCTTGCCCTGCGCCTTCAGGGCTTTGGCCTCGTTCTCGAAGTTGTTCTGGATCTTCATGACAGATGGATCGCCAGGATCCTTCACACTGTTGTGCTCCAGGATCTTGCCGAGGATATCTCCCTTCAGGCCCGTCTCTTTCTGCAATGACTTGTTTGCAGCATCATATTTGTCCCTCGGCCATTTTGATATCTCATCCATGGCGAACTGCGGGCTCCCGACAAGAACAGTGTTGTTATACAGGGGCGTAACGCCCATGTCGACGTGAAATGTTGCTGGCTTTTCCTGGGCGTCCGTATCAGGGTCATCATTGCCCATCACGACAATTTCCTTTCCGTATCTCCCCTTGAAATACGCGGCGCCTTTGTCGAGCCAGTGCTGCTCGAGGTTCGGGCCCTTTGCCGGCGTGTAGTCGGGGTTGTCTTCGAGATGAAACTTGGGAAGATGCGAATGGGGCGGCACGTCATTGAATACAACCTTCTTGGAAAAGACCTGAGAGGTCATCTCCTGCGGCATCATGCCGTTCATCGCCATATTGACCGATTTGCCGCCCTGAGCCTGGTTATAAAGATTCATTGCAGTCAGGTATATGGAATCATATCCCACATATGCGTTTTTATCATCAGAGACGACATCGCCACCGTCAGTCTTGAGGATCTTGTCTACCGCCAGCTGAACTTCCGGCGTGTTCTGTGCTATGAATCCAGGGAGCCTTGCGTCATCGTGGCTCTGGAAGGGAGCCTTGTCTATCATGATTGCCTGATCGGGTTCCTGGGCGTCAAAGGTCATCACCATATTGTCCCGCATCCAGGAAGTTATATTGTAGGGAGCTTTGAGAATGTGGACGCGATTCGGATTCTGCATCCCGATCTCTTTCATCACGCCCTCGATGGCCTTCCTGTCCCTGTCGCTCTCCGTCACGATGGTGAACTTCGTGTCAGGCTCCATCCGCGAGAAGAGCGTTTTGAGCGTGTTGTAGATCTCCCTGCCCTTGTTTTTATCTGAGGTCACATCGGCGTCAACCTGCACGCCAAGATGCGTGATCTGCCCGTAACAGTCTCCATAGACAACCTGCTCAGGCCCTGATGGCTTTCCGGAAGGAGCCGCCGCGACGGCTTTGGATGGGCCGGCCGATTTGCCGGAAGACTGCGCCGAAAACGTATCTGCCTGTGAAAGAGCAGGCTCTTCTTCCGCCTTGCCGCCTGAGAGCATAGTATGATCCGGGATCATACTGTTGAATCCAAGTGGATTGATAGTCATGCTATTGCCCCCTGTCATATTTTCTCGTGAATATGTTAACACAGGCATTGTAAAAAATCCAGCATTTTGAAGGGGAAGTTGTAAACTTTCTGTTAAGAGGCAGCCATTCTCAAGACTCGGAACTCAAGGACCTCAGTCTGGCGGGAACCTGGCGACGCCCTACTTCTCGAGCCTTACGCCGTCGAAATAGAGGACTACATCCCTGTCGGGCCTCGCGAGGAATATGGCAAATTTCTGGATCTTCCTCAAATCCATCTCTCTCATCCCATCAGAGGACTTCAGCCCTTTAAGCGGAATCTCTATGGCGTTCCAGCCTTCATTCAGTTCGTGAAGACTGTTGTACCTGTTCTTGAAGTCCGGGGAGTTGACGCTTGTAAGGTCATCCATGCGAACCCAGAGATTCAGCCTGCTCTTTGACGTGGAGAAAACTTCGAACTTCAGCACCCTGTAATTGGAGATATCCTTCGGCATGGAAGAAGTGGCTATACCGGGCCATTCCTCTTGAAAGAACTTGACTTTCAGCGAATAGCTTCCGCTTTTACACTTCTCCCTGCTCAACTCGGCAATTCCTGCAATTGCCCACCTTCTCAGGTCCAGAACGTTTTCAAAATCGGCGATTTTGTATACAGGAGTATCAGGCGCAGCAGTCTCCCCGCTTTTCTGACATGAGCCCGTCACAATGGGAATTATCAGCAATACGATAACGAGAATCCATATTTTCTGCCTGCTCACGTCGCCCGCCTCCTGCCAATCAGTCTGTTTTACCAATTTGGCCTCTTTAACTCGAGAGTATGGCCGGTATCCGGAAAAAAACCCACGGTTATCAAAATGGCCGCCATCCATGGACGGCGGCCATTTTGAGCGATAGTATATCACAAATAAAAAATGCTGTCAATTGCTTGCAACATAACAGGAAATGTGCTATTATGGATGTGTGAGTTTCCCTGCGTTGTGCGTATGTCTCAGATGATTTGAGCCAACACTAGTACATCGGGACCTGTACTCCCGCATCTCTGTGAATGCCCATGAAAATGGGAATCCTTATATGCGGGGATCGAGGAGTTCCCACCTGCTTATGCAGGTTCAATGATCGAAGGCATACGGCATATGTGGGGAGACTTCATATTATTATGTACAGGACGGCTCCAGACTTTGCCGGAGGCGTTGCAAAGGCAGTACCGCCGAAGAACAGAAGGAACTGAAATGACATCTTCACCTTTCGAAGCCGGGATATTCATAGCCGCCACGCTGGCTTTCCTTATAGTGGTATGCATGATCCTCACCTCTGTGAGAAAACTCAGAATCGCAATGTATATTATATCTGTACTGGCATTGATAGCCATTGTCTTTACAGTTAAAAACCTCATTTCGATGAACGGCTGCGTCGAAAACGTCAGGAATCTCAATTCGGCTCTCGCAAAATACAGGGATGGAAGGGGAGAATACCCGGCTTCAATGGCGGGCCTCACACCTGATTACATCAGGAAGATACCCGTATGTCCGGCAGCCGGAGCCGATACATATTCTGCCAGTTACAAAAGAACCGATGAGGGAAGGGAATGCTCATTCTGCTGCAAGGGCTGCAACCACAGCTGCCAGATCTTCTCCATCAGGATTTTCGCCAGGGAAAACTATCCGGACTTCAATTCTGCAAGGGATTTGAAAAAAAGAGTGGATGTGAGGAACTGAAAACGATGACTAACAATGCAGGCGCATTTCTTGATATGCCGTGGGGGAAGCTCAGATACCTGGAGAAGGGAAAGGGCTTTCCGCTGGTTCTGTTGCACAGCAACGGAGGAACGCTGGAGAGCTGGTCACTGAACCTGAAGGATCTTGGAGACTATTTCAGGGTGATCGCTCTGGATCTTCCTGGCTATGGCCGCTCCGAGCGGCTTGAAGGCGGTGTTTCAATCGAGTCGATGGCTTCATCGGTGGTTGCCGTCATGGACAGGCTGGGAGTGGAGAAAGCCCACCTGGCCGGGAACTCACTGGGTGGGACAATCGCGCTGGAGATTGCAGCCGCCCATCCGGAGAGGGCGGCAAAGCTCGTTCTGACAGGCACTCCCTGCGGCGACAGATCTGAGCTCGAAAAGCTTCTCGCAGTCCTTTCAAAATGGGAAAAGGAAAAGGATCTCGCGCAGATTGATGAAGAGCAGGGAGCGCTGATAACGCCTGGGATCAACCCGATGCTGCTCGCGCTTATCAATTCGAACCTCAGGATGGCTGGAGCCACCTTTTTCCAGGCAAACAGCGCCATCTCCTCATACAGATTCGACGAGAGAGCTGCCAAGGTCGTCAATGAAGCAATGATAATCTGGGGCGATCAGGACGGCATCGCATCCATCAACAACGCCTGGCTCCTTTCGAAAAGCCTCCATGGAGCCCCTGTTCACCTCATCAAAGGGGCCGGCCACTCGCCCCAGTTCGATGATCCGCAGAACTTCAACTCTCTGGTGATCAGATTTCTTAAGAAAAAGTGACAGCCTCCCTCCTGCCGCAGCAGAGTGAAAATGCCTTCACCATTGAAAAGAAAGGATTTCGTGAGGCTTTTCGAGAAATCTGTTCCGGTTTAGAAGAAAGCACTTTCAGTAACAGCAATGCTGTATCGATGCATTTTCAGATTGACAGGCGGAGCGCCGGTCTTCTGCTCAGATTGCAGTAAAGCATCAGTCATTACTGTTGAAAGCGCGCCCCCAGACTGCAGTTGCGGAAAAACCTGAGATGAAATTCACAAGGATAGCGGGAGGAAAAATCTCCGGACAGTTTATCGAGATCATCCATGACTATGGAGAAGTGACATTTTCATGGGATGACGTAACCCATGCGTTCGCATTGAAGCTGAAGAACATAGATGGAGATGAATTCCCGATTCTCCTTCTCGCGATAAGGGATCAGGAGAGCTACTATTACATAGACGGCTCCAAGATATCGCCCAGGCTCTTTACATTCGAGGACTCGCCAGATGGCCAGTTCAGCGAAGGATATGTGGTTCACAAGACGATGGATCTTATCGAGCGGAAGTTCAAGTGGATTGCCAGCGAGATATCGTCACATCTCACCCATGCCTATCAGGACAAGCCCCTTCTCGAATGCCTGAAGAGCAGCATGTTCTTCCTCCCTACATTCGCCAACTTCAAGGATGCCGCAGAGTATTTCGAAGAGATAATAGAGCACGTAAGCATAAATGAATCGAGCAGCGCCGAGGAACTGGACTCGAGTCGCGAGAATCTGAAGCAGATTTCCACCCCCTCCACTGAAAGGGAGGAATGGAAAGAAGGAACTGTCCTCGAAGGGCGGTACACGGTGCAGCAGGTCATGCGGGGAGGCATGGGAACGGTTTACGCAGTCTTTGATTCAGTCCAGGTCAGGTTTCAGGCCTTCAAGACTTTTCAGGAGAGATATCTGTGGAACGATCGCGCGATAAAGCAGTTTATCAAGGAAGCCGAGATATGGATCAAGCTCGAGAGGCATCCCAACGTCGTCAACGCAGAGAGAATCGAGTTCATTGAGGGAAAGCCCTATATTGTGCTCGAGTACATACAGGGAAATGTGCTCGAGAGTATCCTCAAAGCAGAGATGCTGCCTGTTCAGAAGTCGATCGAATATGCCATACAGTTCTGTGAAGGGATGGGCTACGCCTATAAAAAGCTGGGGCTCATCCACAGGGATATCAAGCCCACCAACTGCTTCATCACAAGAGAGGGTGTGCTCAAGATAACGGATTTCGGACTCGGGAAGATATTTGACGAATCGCCTCCTGAAGCAGACGCGCTGTCGCTCTCACAGATGATCAAGGAGAAGAAGATTCTGGACCTGAAGCTGTCTTCAGGGTCGTCTACAGGAATGGTCGGAACGCTGCCGTTCATGGCGCCCGAGCTCTTTATCAACCTTAAATCCACGAGCACCAAGACAGACATCTACTCTTTCGGCGTTGTCTTCTACATGATGCTGACAGGCATCAACCCTTTCTTCAGCGAGGATCCGAACGAGCTGATCCAGAACCACCTGGCTCTTATCGCCAGGCCGCCTCACAGCATCAACTCTGAAGTGCCTGAGGCGCTTTCGTCCATTGTGCTGAAATGCCTTGAAAAGGAGCCTGAGAGCCGCTTCGAAGACTTCGCGCAGCTGAAAAAAGGGCTGGAAGAGGTCTACTTCGAGACGTTCAAAACGCGCTATGAATACTCTGAGCAGCAGAACGTATTCTCAGAAGAGGACTGGATCAACAAGGGCATATCGCTCGCCTCGCTGAGCAGGCACAAGGAAGCGGTGATAACCTTCGATCAGGCTCTGAAGATAAATCCGCAGTCGATAGAGGGAAAGCTCCAGAAGGGCACCTCGCTCATCAAGCTGAACAGAGTGGATGAGGCGATAGCCTGTTTTGAAGAGGTCATGACGCTGGATCTCGGGAACTGGAAGGCCTGGTTCTTCAAGGGAGAAGCGCTTAGACGGCTGGGAAAGAGGGATGAGGCGCTCGCCTGCATCAACAGATCGCTCGACAGGGACCCGGACAGGCCGGAAGTGCTCCGGTGCAAGGGCAACCTTCTCTCCGAGATCGGAAAGGATGTCGATTCACTGACGTATTTCAACAAGGCGCTGAAGATAAAGCCCAAATTCGGCGAGATCCTGACTGACAAGGGAACGGTTTTGCTCAAGCTCCGCAGATATAACGAGGCATCCACATGCTTCCTGAAGGCCATAGAGATCAATCCAAGGTCTTATGTGGCGTGGTCGCAGAGAGGCGAGGTTCTCTTCCGCCTCGGCTTTTACAGTGAAGCAATCAATGCCTTCCAGACAGCGCTCTCGCTGAAGCCTGACTCGATAAGAGAGCTCGTCGGGACTGCCCATGCGTATCAGGAACTGGGAGATTACAGGCAGGCCCTCAACACGATAGATCAGGCGCTCAAGATCAAGCACGACAGCCTCGAGATGCTTCTGGTCAAAGCCAGATTGCTGGAAGAAAACGGGAATATAGAGGAAGCCGAGCGCTGCCTGCGCCACGTTGCCGTGCACCATCCATCCCAGAACAGGATTCTCTTCCATCTGGCCAGAGTCAATTTCAAGATGATGCGCCTGGAGAAGGCCCTCAAATACTGCCAGGAGCTCTCGAAAAAGAGCGAGAAAAACTGGGAGAACAGCGTGCTGATGGAGTCGGCGATGAGATGGCAGAGGGAGAAGGAGCATCTTCTCGGCGCGATAAGGGCTTACGCCCCGCTGGAGACACGGCAGATTTACAGAGACCTCAACACTCTTCTCTCTGTATTCTGCAACGTCGACGATGCCATAGCCCATCTCATGCACATAACGGCCAGGCGGAAAGAGTCCTCCCTGTTCATTCTTCTCTCGAAATTGCAGAAGGCAAGAGGCGAGCTCAAGGGAGCCGCTGAGGCTGCCGAAAAGGCTGTTGCTTCAGATCCTTCATCTGAAGCGGCCAGAACCCTCTTCAACCAGGCTATGGCGGACCTGGAGAGCTCGAGGGAAAAGCACAAGGCCAAGACAGGATTCCTGGCCGCGCTTCTCAAGAGAGAGACTGTGACAGATTTGACTGCAGAGGAATGGACGCTGAAAGGCCTTGAAAGCCTCATCGGGAACAGGCCCGGCGAGTCGATTAAGCAGTTCCAGGAAGCGCTGAAGATGGATTCGAGCTATGATATCTGCTGGTTCTTCGCAGGCATTGCATTCAAAGAGCTGAACGACATCAAGAACTCAGATGAATGCATCGAGAAATTCAACAGAAAGTTCCCGCACTCTCCCGGATTCTACAGGTTCAGGATTCTGAATGCTCCATCCACTGAGGACCGGGCCGTGCTCGAAGACTACTACCACAGGTGGATAGGCCATCTCCCAGGCGATCACATCTCCTGGCTCTCATATCTGAGATACCTGATCAACAACCAGGAGAAAGAGAAAGCCGCGCTGATCTGCTCAGAAGTGGCCGACACATATTCGCTGCAGTTTCACATGCCAAAGAGAAGTTCGATGTACTGGAGTGTCCGCGGTCTTCTGGAGCTGAATCTGGAAAGAAAGCTCAGGGCTGCGAAATTCTTCAGAAAGAGCCTCTCACTGGAGCCATCGAGCGATCTCGCTCGGATCGGGACAGGATCAAGCCTGGAGCTTTCAGGAAACCTGGAAGAGGCGCTGTCTTATTATCAGTCGACTGAGAACAGCGATAGCAGCAACATTCTGTCCTGCTATCAGATCTCGAGGATCTTCGGGCTCGAGAAAAAGCAGAGAGAATCCATGAAATATGTTGAGACTGCAATCCGGAACAGGCCTTCGTCACATCTGCTGAACTACAGGAAAGCCCAGGTTTTCCTTCAGTGCGGGGACCACAGGGGATTCTTCAACTTCTACAACACGATATACCATCTCGACGCCCACTACCACGCCTTCTACACCCTCAGGGCCGGAGCTCTGGTCGAGACAGGGGCTCTCAAAGAGGCTCTCGCGTACCTGACCAGCGCCGCCGCAATATTCACAACTGATATAACGATACACAGAGCGCTTGCCTCGATTCACATCAGGCTCGGCTCCCCTGAAAAAGCCCTGGATATATATGACCGCATAATATCCCTCAATCCTCTCTGCGGAGACGGGTATCTGGGAAAAGGGGTCATGCTTTATGTCATGAAGCGCTATGAAGATGCGGCAGTCCATCTGTGGGCTTACATGTCTCTCCATCCTTTTGATCCGTATATATTCCTGTTCATGGGAGCCGTCACATGCGAGATGGGCGACAGCAGCAAGGCGGAAATGTACTTCAGGAAGGCGATAAACGTCCAGAGCCATTTTGCCAGCGCCTGGGCCAACCTGGGCATATTCTACTTCAGGCAGGGAAAGCCCGACGAGGCCATTCAGTATACGGAGAGGGCGCTCAGGATAGACAACACCAATGTGCAGGCGTGGCTCTGCAGAGGGAGAGCGCAGAAGGCTCTCGGCAACAAGGATGAAGCGCTCAAGAACATAGAGCAGGCCCTCTACTATTCGCCTCAGGATCTCTACGGATGGATTCAGAAAGGCATCCTCCACCATGAGATGAAAGACTACAGGCAGTCACTCGAATGTTTCTACAAAGCCTGCGAAATCGAGGACAGGAATGCAGGAATATGGTACAACAGGGGTATTGAAGCCTTTCTGCTTGCAGAGCACAACGAGGCGCAGAAGGCCTTCAACAGATCGGTCGTGCTGAATCCGGGCAGCTTTTCGGCCTGGCAGGCAAAAGCCCTTCTCCACCGCCACCTTGATGATGACTATCAGTATGAGAAGGCTACAAACAACATGGAGTCGATAGATAAGGAGCTCTATCTCAAATGGCGCTCGGCACTGGCTTCGGAGATGAATCCGGAGGCGAATCTTCCTCTCGATGAGGGGACTCCCCTCCCCTTCGACCTCCCGATCGCCCCTGAGATAGAGTATATTGAGCCTCTGAAACCGGTTCACCTCCCCACCCTCGACGGCAACTTTTAAGAGGAAAGAATGCCATGAACAGGATAACACTGATAGCTACGGCGACATTCGGTCTCGAGATGGTGGTGAGGCACGAAGTCGAGGCCATGGGATTTGAAATCACGAAAGGCGCCGACGGAAGGATCGAATTCAACGCCGCGATGGAAGACATCCCCAGAGCCAATCTCTGGCTCAGGAGCGCAGACAGGGTGCTCCTCAAGATGGGCGAGTTCGAAGCCCTGACCTTTGAAGAGCTTTTCGAGAAGACTAAAGCGCTGCCGTGGGAGACCCTGATCACCAGGGAAGGCAAGTTCACAGTAAACGGTAAGGCTGTAAAATCGACACTTGGCAGCATCAGAGCGTGCCAGGCCATCGTCAAGAAAGCCGTGGTGGAAAAGCTCAAACAGATTTACCAGACAGAATGGTTTGAGGAAACAGGCCCCGAGTTCACGATACAGGTGGCGATGCACAACGACATAGCGCTCCTCACTGTAGACACATCGGGCCCCGGACTTCACAAGAGAGGATATCGGGAGAGATGGGGCGACGCTCCGCTCAAAGAGACGCTCGGAGCCGCGCTTGTGATGCTGAGCTTCTGGGACAGGGACAGAATCCTGATAGACCCGATGTGCGGGTCTGGGACGATACCCATTGAAGCCGCCATGATAGCAAGAAACATTGCGCCTGGCCTCAAAAGGGAGTTCGCGTCCGAGTACTGGCCCTCGATCGACAGGGAATTATGGCACAGGGAGAGGCGTGCGGCTCACGATGCCATAAACAGTGAGGGAAAATTGCAGATATTCGGATACGACATCGACGAGAAGTGCATCTCAGCCTGCAGGCTCAATGCGAAAAACGCAGGCGTAGCCAATGACATAGTCTTTGACAGGAAGGATATCAAGGATCTGTGGATTGACAGGCAGTATGGAATAATAATCTCAAACCCGCCCTACGGGATGAGAATGTCTGACTTCAAGGAGATAAACGAGATCTACATATCGATACACAAGACGTTCAAGAAGAAGAAGGGATGGTCAGTCTTCATTCTGACTTCCGACGAGATGTTCCCGAAGTACTTCAAGAGGGCAGAGCCAGACAGGGTCAGGAAGCTCTTCAACGGCAAGATAAAGGTCAACTACTACCAGTATCACGGCGAGAGGCCGCCTGAAAAGCCCTGGGACTGACCTATGCCGCTGAGAAAGAGCCGGATGCCCTCTTCGCCGAAAAATCACACAGGCACTGAGCCGTTTCCGCCATACTCTGATACAAACCAGTCTATCAGCATCCTCGAGATGCTTCCCGGCGGCGGGATCGGGGGCATGGACTGAGGCTCATACCAGCCTGCGTCGTTTATCTCCACTCCGTCAGGTCTCAGTTCTCCCGAGCTGTGGCGCGCCGTGAAGCCGGCTATCAGCGAGCTTGGAAACGGCCAGGGCTGGCTGCCGAAATACCTTATGTCGTCAACTTCTATGCCGACCTCTTCCTTCACTTCCCTCTTCACGCACTCCTCGAAGCTCTCTCCGGGCTCGACGTATCCTGCCAGCAGGCTGTAGAAGTTTCTCCTGTATGCCCTGCTCGAGGCGAGGAGCAGCTTCCCTTCTCTGACGACAGCCACAATTATGACAGGTGATATCTTCGGATAAGCCTCCAGGCCGCAGGAAGGGCACACTTTCGCCCGCTCGCCGTCTTTCGGCGCAGTCGCTGCTCCGCACCGCCCGCAGAAGCGGTTCGTCGAATCCCAGTACAGGACCTGAAAGGCTCTCCCTGCGACTCTGATAATATCCGGCGGCAGAAGCCGAAAGAAAAAGCGCATGCCTTCAAGCCTGTAGTCCGGAGGAGCCTCAAGCTCCCCTTCAGGCTCTGCAGCATAGCAGTGAACACCATCGATGGAGCCGATATAAAATTCCCTCGCAAGGGATATCCCTGAAGAACGAATCCGGGCATGATTCGGGATTGAATAACCGTCCCCGTCCTTTCTGACGAGGAGGAGATCGCGCTGGAAGACAAACATGAGATCGAGATCTGAATGCTGTCCCGGCGTTGTGATTGAAGGCGAAAAAGTCATTCCGGGCACTCCTTTTGCTGCGATGGGCATCGTTATATCGCTTTCTCTGAATACAGGATATGCGATGACACGATGCTTGATTTTTTTAACGGAGTATGATTTAATTATTGCCGTTCCATATCCTGCAGCAAACATGTCAAGTGAGGAAAATCATGGGTATGACAGCCGGCTCGTCGACAAGAAACAGATTGCTCGGAACACATCAGATAACAATTGGAGGGCTTTTTCTCGCTCTTTCCATAGTGCTCGCCACAACCGGATGGGGACTCGTCGCAATTCCGACCCCTGCAGGGGCGGTTACGACCATGCATCTGCCTGTCATATGCGCTGGAGTGGTGGGCGGCCCTGTGCTGGGCGCCTGTTCAGGTCTTGTCTTCGGCCTCTTCGCCTGGCAGCGCTTCCCTGCCTTTGACCCGATCGTGCACATCCTTCCAAGATTTCTCATAGGGATAGTATCGTGGGGAGCTTTCGCACTGTTCTCGCACCTGCTCAGATCGGCACCCCGGCGCGTGAGGATCTCGACTGCCGCACTTTGCGCCGCAGCTTCCGGCACAGCCGTCAACACGGCCGGAGTGCTCGTAATGGCGGTCATTCACGGATATTTCACCCCGCAGGCGGCATGGACGATTGCGCTGATGCACGGCGTGCCTGAACTTCTGCTGGCAGCGCTCGTCACTCCTCCGATAATCGGCGGCCTCGCATCGTACATCGAGCACAGGGGAAGCGAAAGAGGCTTCGCGATGAAGGTCTCTCCGGCTGAGCAGGCATAGAGCATCGCACTTCTCCTGATTACCGTCTTATACTCGAGAGCATAATTAACGCCGCCTGTCCTGGGCACCAGGAGCAGGTAAATCTCTTGTTATCAAAATTTCCGCCATTAAAAAGGCGAGAAATTTTGAGCGTTAATATATGACAATTGCAGCTTCGTTTATTACCATCGACGGACCGGCGACCTTTCGACATCATAGCCGTTAAGCCTCCAGGCCTTCATGCCTCCTTTGAGCACAGACACGGAAGCATAACCTGCCTGCATCAGGATCTGCGCGGCAGTGTGGGCTCTCCCGCCTGAATGACAGATCGCCACTATCTCCCTCCTGCCATACTTTCTGAGCTCATTGATTCTGCCGGAGAGCTTTCCGACAGGCATGTGAAGCACGCCGGGGAGATGGCCCTCATTGCCAGTGAGCTCTGCAGCTTCCCGCACATCGAGAAGAAGGAGGGGGATCCCGCTTCTGATTCTGTTCTTAAGCTCTTCAGCAGTTATGCTCCGCACTTCCTGCTCATTGGCGCCCCTGTCCAGAGTGCCCTTGACCTCGCAGGCAGGTATATCAACAGGAATCCATGCAGATCCCGGATCCCTTGCACAGGCGTGATTGGCTTTCAGAACTTCTTTCATCCATTCGGCAGGGCCCAGCTTCAGATCTTCCAGGTAGCTGATGAACTCCTTCCTGCTCCTGGGAGCAAGATGGGGATTCGTGCTGAGCTGCTCCTCGAGAGAAGATGGCTTTCTATTTCTGTATTCGTGGGATGGGTAGACTATGAGATGCCCTGGGAGCTTCACTATCCTCTGGAGACTCTCCCAGTGCGCTCCTGCATCGCCGCCAGGCAGGTCATCCCGCCCTGCGCCGCCGTCATCGAGAAAAAGGGTGTCGCCTGTGAAGATGGCCCCGTTGAATATTATGCATATCGAGTTTCTCGTATGGCCAGGCGTGTGTATGAACCTCACCGCGTGATCTCCGAGCCTTATCTCGTCATCGTCCTTGACCTTAACGGTGACGCAGGCAGAGGAGGCCGTGACATGCATCACGTATTCGCATCCGGTGAGATCTCTTATTGCCGGGCATCCGGAGATGTGATCGGCGTGAAGATGCGTGTCTATCACATGAGTCAGCATATAGCTGCTGCTCTCAATAAACTGAAGGTATCCCTTTACCCCTTCCAGCACGGGATCTATAAGCATGACCTGCCTGGAGATCTCGTCGCCGATCAGATATGTAAGACATGAATGTGTATTCAGCTGTTCTATTATCATACCCACCACCTTTTTAAACTGCTTCCCTGATACAATGAGAGAGCGGGGATCGAGTCCCTGCCCTCTCAATCATTGTGTCGTTGCTTTCTTCTCTAATACCAGCCGCGACCTTCGCAGTACTGGCATTTGTGGCTTCCGCCGCAGACGCTGCACACTCCTCCGTTTGCGCTCATGCCCGATCCAACAGGATAACAGGCCTGGCACAGCCCTGTGCCCGAGCAGCGTGAACATTCTGTCATGATCTGATTCCCCCTTCTGCTTAATAATCTCCCTTGCCGTCGCAGTAAAAGCACTTTCCGTTTCCGTCACAGGCGTTGCATGCTCCGTCGTTGATATTCTTCCCTGAACCGGCCGGATAGCAGGCCTGGCATTTGCCTGAGCCGCTGCATCGGTTGCACTTCGTATCTCCCCTCAGCTTCTGCTTCACCTGGCCCTTCTGAATCTTGACTGTGCCCGATGCCTTATCGTAGTCGACAGTTACTGTCCAGCTCGTCTTTCCCTGTTCGACCGGGAAGTTCAGAGGCACGAAGAGCGTGCCCTTTTCATCAACCGGCTTCACAGATGAAGGCGAGTCGTTGATGAATACCTTGAGCGCCTGCTCGGCGGCACATACTGCAGCGGTCTGGAGCATGCCTCCCTGGAAACGACTGAAGCCTGCCATCAGTGCCATCGCAATAATCAGCGATATGCAGGTCAGAATCACCATCTTTTTCATATCAGCCCACTCCTTTCAGTCTAAAACTCAATAGTGATATTGAACATCTTCTACGGCTGCCGCGTTCCTCCTATCGGAGCCGCATTTAATGTCATATACTCTTCAGCCTCATCCCGACGCGCCCGAAACGAATTCTGTCTCCGGCTTTCACTTCGACCGGCGTATTTGGGGAAATTGGCCTGTTATTTACGTAAGTCCTGTTTGAGCCGCCCAGATCCCTAACGAATACCTTCATTGCCTCATCATTGACAAGGATCTCAGCATGCCGCCTGTGAATGTATCCTTCATCCATTCCTGTCAGATCTATGTCAGGATAGACCTGATCTATCAAATCGATGCGCCCGACAAGCATGCTGGGCTCAGACAGCAGAAACTGCTTCCCCAGCACCATCCCCTGCTCGACAACCAGTTTCAGCCTTCCTGTCAGGCCCTTCACATCCTGCTTCTCTTCAGCCGCGGCAACGGGCGGAGAGCCGGCATCCTGTGCCTGGCCCGCTCTTTCATCCGAGGACGACTGAGCGTCATCATCAATCTTGATACCGCAGGCGCAGGTCTTCTCATCAGGGCCGCATTCCCTCCCGCAGCGTCGGCAGAGCCTTATCGACGCTGTCTCCTGCGCCCGGTATGTCCCGTAGAGCTTTGCTCCGCACATGCTGCAGAAGAGCTCACCTTCCAGACATTCCCTTCCACATCTGCATGTCGGCATAACTGAGACTCCTTTCCTGCATTTCATTCTCCAGAGGTATCAGATAATCTTGCGCGGCAAAGCTTCAGAAGGGATGGAATCACTCGATATTGTGCTTCTTCTTGTAATCCTTCCAAGTCAGGAGATTTGTCGTGTCATTGACACCTGTGTCATAAACATTATCGGCGAGGTGAACTGTTATGTACCCGGTGTCTTTGAGGAGCATCTCAAAATAGCCTTCGGCTTCCGTAATCTGCTCTTCAAAATCCTCCGCGCCGGCGTCTATCATAACAGGATAAGCTGCAGTGCCGTCCCTGTAATTGATCCTGAGCGTGTAGACACCTTCTGATCCTGATCTCTTTTTTTTGCTCCCCTGAGGCTCGCTCATCAAATCTCCTCCTCTGCCGGTAGAATCTGCTTCCTCATTGCTGCTGCATGCTCTGCCAGGCTTCACCTGGATTCGAGAATCCTGAGGCACTCGTCCAGGCCGTCCTTAGCCGGTGCAAAGGCAGAGTCTATGGAAAGAGCCCTGCGGAAGGACTGGGATGCCTCCTCGTATCGTCCTGCCTTTTTCAGCGTCGATCCCCTGTTGTTCCAGATCATCGGCGCCGTGTCGAGTTTCCCGGCTGCAGTGTCATAACAGGCGAGCGCTTCATCGTATCTGCCCAGTGCTGCCAGCGCGTCTGCCTTGTTGCACCATAAGAGTCCATCGCTGTCATCTATCCGGAGCGCATTATCGATGGATATCAGCGCCTCGTCCAGTCTGCCCAGGGCCCGCAGGCTGGTGCTCCTGTTGTCCCAGGCGGCCATGCTGCCGGGATTGAGCTCGACGGCGCGATCGAAGCAGCGCAGTGCTCCCTGATGGTCGCTCATCATCAGCAGCGCGGAGCCCTTGTTCTGCCAGTTGCTCCAGCTGCTGTCATCGAGAGAGAGGGAGCGGTCGAAACAGGTCAGAGCTTCCCTGAACCTGCCGGACTGCAGCATCAGCAGCCCCATATATGACCAGGCATCGGCGCGCTTCTCCTCGACCTGCACTATTGTTGAAAAGGCCCTGTACGCCCTGTCGAAATCGCCGGATCTGTAGCATATCACCGCCACCTCGTAGAGCGTATCCATGCTGCCTGGCGCGATTTCGAGCACATGCATGAAAGATCTGAAGGCCTCATCGCCCTGCCCGAGAGCGGCCAGCACGAGACCTCTGAGATGCCATGCATCCGGATTGAGACTGTCCAGCCCGAGAGCCACATCACAGCACTGCAGCGCCTCATCGAAGCTCTTCAGGCCGGCCAGCACCTTTCCCTTTCCATACCACGCAGCAACGTCCCGCTCATCCAGCTCAATCGCAGTGCTGAAGCACCTTAACGCCTCGTCCAGCTCTCCTTCCTTTTCGAGAATGACGGCTTTGCTGCGCCATGCATTGCCATTATCCGGATACAGCTCGATTATTTTATTGTAAAGGGAAAGAGCCTCCGTGGAAGAGCTCTGAAGGAGAGCTGCCTTGCTGAGAAGGGAGTCCAGGTTTTCAGGCATTATGGAAAGGGCCCTGTCGAAGCACTCAACAGCTTCTCCATTGCGGCTCAGAGCGCGCAGGACAGAGCCCATCGCATTCCATCCGCTGACAGATGAAGGCTCGATTGAGACGGCTCTCTGATAAGATGTGAGAGCATCATCAAGCCTGCCTTTTCTTTCCAGCTCCTGCCCCTTTGCGATCAGATGCCCTGACATGCTCAGGGGCTTTGATACCGCTTCACCGGCGACGGGTCCATCAGAGTTCTCCATATTTACATCCTTATCTGAAATGCTGATGATCCGGTCCATTCTATGTCAAAGATCGATTCTCCTGGAAGGAATCACCACGAGTTGCTTTACAGCAGGCAGATTGTTCTATCAGCAGGGATGGCTCTTCAGAGTATCAGATGTCTCTGCAGGAAAAAAAGAGGGAGCCCCTCTGAAAGCGGCTCCCTCTCCATGCCATGATTTAAGGGAATATGCCGCGCTCTTTGTAGACTTTCTCGAGTCTTTGCAGAGCGACGATGTAGGCGGCTGTTCTCCAGTCGACCTTGTGATGGTTGGCTGCTTCGCGGACTCTCTCGTAGCTGCTGACCATCTTCTTGTGAAGCTTGTCATCGACTTCCGAGAGCTCCCAGAACTCGCTTCTCTTGTTCTGGAGCCATTCAAAGTAGCTCACGATCACGCCGCCGGCGTTACAGAGGACATCAGGGATGAGATCGATGCCCTTCTTCTGAAGTATCCTGTCGCCTTCCGGATCAGTCGGACCGTTGGCGCCTTCCGCAACGAGCTTGACGTTGAGAAGCGGCGCGGTATCCTTGGTGATCTGGTTCTCAAGCGCCGCAGGGATGAAGATGTCGGCCTTCGTCTCGAGGAACTGCTCGTGCGTTATCGCCTTGGTTCCTGCGAAACCTGCCACTCCCTTGTTTTTCTTCACATACTCAGTCAGCGCGAACGGGTCGATGCCTTCAGGATTTGCAATGGTGCCTGTGTGGTCTTCGACCGCCACGAGCTTTGCCCCATGCGGGTGCAGAATCCTGGCTGCCCATGATCCCACATTTCCAAATCCCTGTACCATGTATGTAGCGCCCTTAAGCTTGAACTTCCTGTCTTTCGCCCATTCCTCAATTGTGTAGACTACGCCCTGGCCCGTGGCCTTGTCTCTTCCGAGGCTCCCGCCTGATTCGATGGGCTTTCCTGTCACAACGTGAATGCAGCGCTGCCGCTCGAGCGGCGGCATGGTTGAGAGGTATGTGTCGAGTATCCATGCCATGATCTGCGCGTTGGTGTTTACATCAGGCGCCGGAATGTCATATTCCGGTCCGATGTTCTCGCCAAGCGCAAAGGTGAAGCGCCGCGAGATTCTCTCGAGCTCTGCCAGGCTGTGCTTTCCCGGATCGAACTGGATGCCGCCCTTGGCTCCGCCGTATGGTATGTTGGCTATGGCTGACTTCCAGGTCATCCATGTGGCAAGAGCTCTCACTTCATCGATATCGACTGAATGGTGAAATCTCAGGCCGCCCTTGTAGGGGCCGAGAGCGCTGTTGTGCTGCACGCGATAGCCTGTGAACATCTCGATTCTGCCGTCATCCATCTTGACAGGGAAGTTCACGATCACTTCATTCGTCGTCTTTGAGAGGATCTTCCGGATATCAGGATCGAGCTTGCAGATATCAGCCGCATGGTTGAACTGCGTGATCACGTTCTGATATACACTCATCTTTGCCGGCGGACAGGCCGCCTCTTTTGCCTTTGTTGCCGTAAAAACCGCCTCCTTCTGAACTGTTGGATTGTTTGCTGCCGGTCTCTTCCGCCTTCCCAGCCCCCTCTCAGTCTGCAGCCATCAGGCCCGCTTCAGGCGGGGGAGGCAAAAGGCCCGGAATGAAGTGTTCTCCACCTTTTGCAGAGAACCTTCCACATACACCGAATAACCATGCAATTTTTTTATATGACCTCTCTGCGGCTCCTGTAACCTGTATGTCAGTTTGAATCAAGAGCTGCGGCCAGTATCTCTGCAAGCTCTTCATCTGTGAGCTTTACAGGGTTCCCCTGCATGCTTCCTGATGCCTTCGCTTTCACTATGATGGCAGGGAAGTCGGCCTCCTTTATCCCGAGTGCGGAGAGAGGCCTGATCGCGAGATCCCTGGCGAGCCCCCGCAGCAAATCCACGCCGTCGCTCACCGAGGCATCAGGCCTGCCGGTGAGGAGCTGCGATATCTCGAGATATTTCTTCAATGCCGGATTCCGGGGCTCCCTTGCTTTGATGGCATATACATTCACTTCCATAACAGGCGCGAGGAGCGCCGCGCAGAGAGCGCCGTGGCCGCCCCTGAACATGCCTCCCAGGGGGCCGGCAAAGCCATGGACCGCTCCAAGTTTTGCGTTGGCAAGCGCCATCCCGCTGTAAAGGGCGGCAAGCGCCATATCTTCCCTGGCTTCCAGATCGTCGCCATGCAGAAATGCCCGGCGCAGCGAGCGGGCGGCGCGGACGATTCCGTCCCTGCACAGCGCATCGGTGAGAGGCGTCGATTTGACTGATACGAAAGGCTCTATGAGCTGCGCCAGAGCGTCAAGCCCGGAATTCGCCGTCGCCTCAGGCGGGCATGAAAGAGCCATCTCCGGATCTACCAGCGCAAGCCTGGCAAACATATTGGGGTTGCGCATGCTGACCTTTACATTGTGGGCAGTCGATTCCATGACTGAATTGTGTGTCACCTCGGCTCCTGTCCCGCCTGTGGTGGGCACTGCCACGAGGGGCAGTGACGGCTTCAGCAGGGGCATCCCCTTCCCTACTACCTCGAGGTAGTCCAGCAGCTCTCCCCCATTTGCAAGCAGAGCGGCGGCGGCTTTTCCTGTATCGATGACGCTCCCGCCTCCAACGGCGGTAATGAATGAGCAGTCTGAATCCCTGGCGCATGCCGCCGCCTCTTCAATACTTTCAGTTGTAGGCTCGCCTTTCACGGAAAAGATCGAAACGCTCTTCCCGCATGATTTGAGCGATTCAACGACAACGCCGGCCCGGGAAGGATCACTTCCTGTCAAAATCAGGACATTCGAGCCGAAGCTCTTTACGTGAGCGCCTATCTCACCTGCGGCTCCAGGCCCGAAAACTATTCTCGAAGCGGTTCCGAATTCAAAGCGCATATTCAATCACCAGCCTGTTTCATCAGGGTATATGTTGTCATACTTATAGCTGACTCTGGGCTCGGCCATCATGCTCTCCGCCTTGTCCTTCCATACTTTGTAATGGGCGGTCTCCTTGTGTCTGGCAGGGTCCTCGGCTGTCCGGTATACTTCCACCAGGATGAACCGGGCAGGGTCGTCCTTCTGCTGTATTACGTCGAATCTGGCTATTCCAGGCTCCTGCACGCTGTTTCTGGCGTTTTCAACAGAGATCTCCTTGAAAGCATCTACATATTCAGGCTTCACATGGACATGGACGAGCACGATTAACATATCAGTTCCCCCTTCTCATAATAATACATTGCGATTATATCACGACTCAATCCCCTCTTTCAACATCCCCTTATCTCCTCCCATCTCCACATCCCCTTTTTTACACAATAATCCAACAGGCAGATATTGAACATTACGAAGATTGTCAACATCGGGAGGAAAAGCCGATGGTGAAAAGAAAGAATAGCAGGGGGTGAAAATTATGCTGAACGAATGCCGCACAGAAGATCAGTTTGAGAAACTGCTCGAAGAAAGCGAAAAGAGGCCTTTCCTTCTCCTCAAGCACTCCACTGCCTGCCCGATATCAAGGATGGCGAACGAGGCTTTCACCAGGTACGCCGGAAGCAAGGACAGCATTGAGTGCTGGAAGGTGCTGGTCATCGAGGACAGGCCCGTATCGCTGCACATAGCTGAAAAAACGGGCATCAGGCACCAGTCGCCGCAGGTAATCCTCTTCGCAAATGGCAGGCCTGTTTGCAATGCATCTCACTACTCCATTACCGAAGAGAACCTCGCTAAAGCCTGCAGTGAATACATTTCCCGGTAGGCAAGCCGATGAAATCAGGATAAATCCCGTGAAGCCGTCAGATGCTCCAGGCTTCACGCAGTCAGTTCGTAAACAGGGAGGTAATAATCATGAGATCGATCAGTCTGCCGCTCTTCCTTCTACTGGTTTTCTGTACGACAGCCTTCGCCGCATCGGAGAAAATATCTGTCAGGGGCGCTCTCTTTTACTCTCCTGAAGTCATACTCGTGCGCGACGCTCCCTCTCCATACGCCACGCCGTACCAGAACAATCAGGTGCGGGAGCAGTACGATTACTATATCTGCGCGGGACTGGAGCTGAAAAACACGACTCAGGGGGAACTGAAGAAGTCGATCCTCTGCAACTTCGTCGATAAATGGGAAAAATCCATGGCCATGCAGCGGATCAGCGTTACACTTCAGCCTGGCGGGAAGGATTACAGGATAGTCAACTCAGGGCTGAAAGTCGAGAACCTGTCAAGCAGTCCGACAGAGATAGGCTTCAAGACGACTCTGTCAGATCCGATGCTGACGAAGGGTGAGCAATCCACATTCATCGCCAGCGGACAGGGCCTCACGATGGGCGACGATCTGAAAATCCAGGCGCAGATCAACAGGAGTCTCACAGAAGTGCGCTGCATAATCACACAGGATTGAAAGCTTCAACCGGCTAGAATTGCCTCTCATAGCTGCGAACAACATCGGCAGGCGCTTTGTGCTCTATCCAGTATGTTGAAGCTTTGCTGTCATATCGCTGTCCGAGCAGATCCCTCCCTGTGAGCTTGAAGAAAAGGCCCAGCGGCACAATGAAAACGGCAAAGACGAGCGTCAGGAGTATCCGCGTGTTGATCCAGGCGAGCTTTTCTCCCAGAAAGCTCCATCCCCTGTGGGGATAAAGCAGCACGCCCGGCGCCGCCAGTCCGAGTACCGCCAGAAGGGCGCCGATCGCCTGAAACACGAACGAGACAGGCGGCGTCTCCATACCGTGCCGTGAAGCCCGCCACATGAAGAAGAGGCCCAGCAGTATGAAAGCAGCTCCCACAGTGAGGCCGAAGCCTCTCAGCTCTTTCCTTTTTTCCGATGCAGATGATGAGCTTTCCTTCATCATATAATTATCGCGCCCTCTAGTCGAGCACGAACTCCTTTCTCCAGTCCTTGTCATCCTTGAGAGCCGGCTGCCTGGACTTTTCAAGCAGGTAGCTCCCAAGGAAGAGATAGTCGATATTCGTGCGCATGAAACACATGTATGCCTCGACCGGCCTGCACACAATAGGCTCGCCCCTTACGTTGAAAGAGGTGTTTATAATCACGGGGCATCCCGTTTTTTCGTAAAAGGCGTTTATCATGTCGTAGTACAGAGGATTGTCCCGCCGCGAGACTGTCTGAAGCCTGGCGGAGTAATCCACATGCGTAATGGCAGGCACTTCGGAGCGGCATACCTTCAGCTTGTCAATGCCGAACAGGTTTTCCTCATCGCTTGTCATCTCCCTTGTGCGATCCTTCCTGACCTGCGCTGTGAGAAGCATATAAGGGCTCTCCCTGTCTATCTCGAAGAAGTCGGACACCTTGTCTGCCATGACCGTCGGCGCGAAGGGCCTGAAAGACTCCCTGAACTTTATCTTCATATTCATAGTAGTCTGCATCTCTTTGTTCCGCGCATCGCCGATTATGCTCCTCGAGCCGAGCGCCCTCGGGCCGAACTCCATCCTTCCCTGGAACCACCCGATGACCTTCCCTGCCTCTATCAGCTCAGCAGCCCTGCCGGGAATCTCAGATTCGTCAAGCTTATCGAAGGGAATGCCCCGATCTTTCAGGAACTTCTCGATCATCTCGTCCGAGAAGGCAGGTCCCAGATACGAGCCTTTCTGCGAATCCCTCCCGTCCTTGACCTGGCGCTCATTTTTGAGATATTTGTGCCATACGATCAGCGCGGCGCCCAGAGCGCCGCCTGCATCTCCTGCAGCCGGCTGGATCCATATCTCCTCGAACGGCCCTTCTCTCAATATCTTTCCGTTGGCCACGCAGTTGAGCGCCACACCTCCTGCCAGGCAGAGGCATTTCTCCCCTGTCTCCCTGTGTATATGGCGTACCATCCGCATGATGATCTCCTCAGTGACCACCTGCGCCGAGGCGGCAAGATCCATATGGATCTGTGTCATTGAAGACTCGGCCTGCCTTGCAGGCACGCCGAACAGATCATCGAAGGCTTCGTTTGTCATCGTAAAGCCTTCACAGAAGTTGAAATACTTCATATTGAGCCTGAAGGAGCCGTCTTCCTTCAGATCGAGGAGGTTGTCCATTATGGTCTTTACGTATTTCGGCTCCCCGTATGGCGCCAGCCCCATCATCTTGTACTCGCCTGAGTTCACCTTGAAGCCTGTGTAGTATGTGAAAGCAGAATAAAAGAGCCCGAGCGAGTGCGGGAATTTCAGCTCCTTCATGATCTCGAAGTCATTTCCCGCGCCGCGGCCATAGCTGGTAGTGGTCCACTCGCCTACTCCGTCGATCGTCAGGAACGCGGCGCTCTCAAACGGCGAAGGATAGAACGCCGATGCCGCGTGAGACTCGTGGTGCTCCGGAAAAATCACCTTCTTGTCGACCTTCATCTGCCTGCTGATCAGCTCTGATATCCAGAGCTTCTGCTTGATCCACGCCGGAATGGACTGCAGAAAAGTCAGGAAGCCGCGAGGGGCGTATGCCAGGTGTGTCTCGAGTATACGCTCGAATTTCAGGAACGGCTTGTCGTAAAAAGCTATGTAATCGAGATCTTCCGCCTTTATCGATGCCGAATCGAGGCAGTACTCTATCGCTTCGATGGGGAAGTTGTAGTCCTGCTTCTTTCTCGTGAAGCGCTCCTCCTGGGCGGCGGAAACAATCTCTCCGTCTTTCACCAGACAGGCGGCACTGTCATGATAGTATGCTGAAATCCCCAGTATATACACGTTATTCACCTCATGTCCCAATAGTGAGCAGTTATAATTCTATCAAGAAAGCCGGACTCCTCCACATGCAGATGGCAGCGCCCCAGCCGTTTGATGCCTCTTCGCGCCTGTGTCCATGAGCTCTGCGCTCTGAAAGAGAAAATGCAGGACTCGATCCCGTCCTGCATTATTGTTCCGCTTTTACTCTACCGGACTTTCTTTCCTGAAAAGCCTCCGCGTAGTCTTACTTTGCCGTTCCCGACGGCGATGGAGCGCTCTGAGGCGTCGCAAACTTCTGCAACTGCTCTTCCACCAGCTTCTGGAGCAGGCTCCCTGTCTTCTGGATATCCTTGTCGCCCTGTCCCTTCGAGGCTTTTTCCAGAGCATCGGTATAGACCTTGATGAGATCCTTCGTCTCCTTTATCTCTGTGGCCTGTGAGCCTGCCGCGCCCTGCACGAAGAAGCCCTTGCCTGAAGCAAGGCGCTCATATGCATCGAGAGGCTCGAGAGCCTTTTTGGAGCCATCCTGCGAAACCTCGTAGAACGAGCCTCCATATTTGCTGTTCAAATCCGCCAGATGCACCAGCAGGTCCTTGGCGGCACTGCTGTTGCCAGCGCCCTTCCTGAGCCATTCGAGGCCCAGATTTATTCCATTGGTTGTCACGTCGCTCGTCACCTGTTTATATACAGAGCCGAGCTGGTTCAGGTTGTCAATCTCTATCGGCTTTGTGACGGAGCTCACCTTCAGGTAGATCGGGTTTCCCTTTGTGAGACTGTTGACAGCTTCCTTTGCGGTTATGGGCTTCTCTGTGGGGCCGTCCTTGGTGGCGCCGTACAGATTGCCTCCAAGACGCTGCGATATCTCGGACAGATGAGTAAGCAGCTGCTGGGCCTTTTCGCTGCTCTGCACGGCATCGTCGATCCATTTCAGGCCTATGTCCGTTATCCCTGCCAGCGCCGCCTCTTTCGCCACCTGCTGATAAACCGTGCCGAGATGCTGGAGGTTTTTGATCTCCATCGGTGATGACTCAGCGCTCCCCTTGAAGTATATGCTCTTCCCGGAGATCAGATCCTTATACGCGTCTATCGCTGAGACTGGCGCCTCTGAAGGCTTGTCACCGACCTGCCTGTACAGGTTCCCTCCTGATTTCTGAGCCACGTTCGCAAGCTGAGTCAGCACCTTCTGGCCGAACTCGGTGTTTTTGAGCTGGGCGGACAGATCCTTTATCTGGGATTCAACTTCCGACTTGGCGACCTCAGTCAGCACTTCCTTGTAGACAGTGTTGAACTGCTTTATGTCCTTTATCTCTACGGGATCGGCCTCTGCTCCGCCTTTGAAATAGAAGCTCTCGCCCTTCTCGAGAATCCTGTAAGCCTCATCAGGCGTGACAGGTGCCTTTGACGGGCCATTGTCCGTCTTCGAGTAGAAGTCGCCGCCGTACCGGTGAGCCACATCACAGAGCTGGGAGAGCATCTCCACTCCGACTTTCTTGAAATCCTCCTTGGAGGTGATATCGAACTTCTTCGGCCCCTGATCGGCAGGGATGACCTGTTCTGCCGAGGGCTTCTCAGGAGTCGGGGGCTGAGGCGTTACATCCTTCGTGCATCCGGACGCTCCCAGCAGGGTGAGCCCCACGAAGAGCCCGATTATCGAATTCTGGAGCCACTTTCCCACCAATCCCTTATGGGGAGCCTCCATCTCGCCGCAGAAAGGCTGGGCTTCGCTTCCTGAAGGCGCTTTCCGGAACTGCATCCCTTTCATCAGAGGCTCTGCCGGTCCGCCAGACTCTCCTATGCTGACTGCGTCTTCCCGGGCAGGCCGGGCTGAGCTCCCTTCGCCTCCTGCCGAGGCGGGAATGTTGAGCTGCGTCGGAAACCAGGGTGTTGAATCGCTCTTTCTGACATCCATAGTCGATCACCGGGAAAGCGGGCTCTCCCTTTCTCCTTCATCAAGAGTCGGCCTTATGACAATCTCTGAGGCATACCTCGACACGGCATACTGCCCCATGCTGATGTAAATTATACAGTAGCGCCCATTCAGAGTCAATTAATACCAGGTTAACAAAACGCCACATTTTCACATGCTTCGTTCGCATCTTCAGTCTGAATCCGGCTCTCCCGGCTGACGGCCTTTTTTTACTCTGATCTTAAGATAATATGTCCTGTTTCTCCCAGACATTCAGGATGGAATTCGTTCATCAATTCACCGTTCTTCAACAAGAGGGGCCATGTCCGGCATCGATTGATTTCTTAAAAAAGATGGAATCCCCGAAGGAACAGGACAGGACATGTAGAACTGTTTCTATATCTAATAACATTCGACACAGCCTGTCTGAAGAAATACTCCCCAGCCAATGTCCGTGATTCCCGGAAATCAGCATAAAAAGGTTTTCACAGTAAGGCCTGCGGCTTCAATATTTTAAAAAGGAGACTCTGCACAATGACAGCCCGTACCGTTTCCTTCATGACAGCCACGATTATCCTGCTGCTGTGTCTTTTGTCCGCTTCAGGATGCGGCGGAGGCTCTTCAGGCGGCGGGACAGTGTCCGGAACCGACAGCGGAGGCTCTGTATCCACGGCCGCCTCTGCAGATGAGGCGGCGCTCGTTGCAGCTGAGAACCAGCTCAAGGATCTGGTTGACACAGAGAGAGCGAAGCAGGGCAAGGGAGCTCTCGAATGGGACGAGTCTCTCAGAAGCATTGCGAGAGCCCACAGCAGGGACATGGCCGAAAAAGGCTACTTCGGACATGTCAATCCGGACGGACAGGGCCCGGGAGACCGGCTCAACAATGCGGGAGTCCAATATGATGCCGTGGCGGAGAATATAGCGCAGAACGATAATTCAATCGATCCGGCAGGTCAGGCGCTGACAGACTGGATAAGCCCTGACAAAAGCAAGAGCGCGGCAGACCTGAACAATATTCTTGATATGAGCGGAATAGGATACAGTCGCGTTTGCATAGGAATATGGCGAAGCAGTTATGGCAGCTATTTCATCACGATGATTATTTACGCACCCAGAGGGGGAGCAGGAGGAAACGGCGGCGGCAACACCGGAGGAGGAGGAGGCGGAAGCTCAAACCCTCCGTCTGCGCCGCCAGCGCCGACCTCACCGCTTCAACAGCCTCCTGCTTATTCGGCGCCTGCAGCTCCTCAGGAGCTCTCGACAGTCAATGGACACCTCGGGATAAAGCCCTTCTGGCCGTATGACGTAAATGCTCTCGGCGCAGGCGGGAAAGCCATGGTAAACCTCTGGAGCGGGAACCTCATGATCCAGCATACAGACCTTACCGTGCCGGGCCGGGGCCTGCCGGTAGTGATACAGCGCACGTACAACTCGCAGAGCACACGGACTGGAGCCTTCGGGAAGGGGTGGAGCAGTATAGTCGACACCCACCTGGAATTCAGCGGCAGTAATGTGACGCTGGTTGACGCCTACGGAGGCGAGTTCGTATTCACTGATCCAGAAGCGGACGGCGCAGACAAGGTATACAAGGCGCCCACAGGCAGACACAGCGTATTTACAAAACATGCAGACGGCACATACTCGGAGAGGAAGAAGAACAACTCGACCTATTACTTCAACAGCGATGGAAAGCTCACGAAGATAAGGCACAGGAACATAAACAACTATGTCGACTTCACCCGGAACGGCTCAGGGAAGGTGACGGCCATAACGGAAGCCTCAGGGAGGACCACCCAGATAGAATACAACAACGGATATATCAATAGAATAACAGATCCGCAGAACAGGACCGTGACATACGAGCATACCTATGACGGCGACAACACAAGACTGAAATCCATGCGCGACCAGGAGCTTTTCCAGACATCGTATGAGTACAACAGCAATGACCGCCTGTCGAAGGTGACAAACCCAAGGGGTAACTCGATATCATTCACATATGACTCGAACACTCACCTGAAACAGGTCCTCGATCCCCTCTTCAGCGTCGATTACAATTACTACAAGGGCCAGACGAGGGTCAGCGACTCGTACGGCCACCTCCTCATATACTACCTGAACGACACAGGCAATATAACGCAGTCAACTGATACTCTGGGATACGGCACATGGCTCACATGGGACAATGACAAGAACATCACCGAGATGAAAAACGCCAGGAACCAGACCACTACGATGACATATGACGGGAAAGGGAACGTCCTCACCACCTCAAACGCCTATTTCACAAAGACCTTCACATACGACGGCTCAGATAACCTGACATCGGTGATGGACGGCAAGAACCTGACATCCACCTTCCAGTACGAAGTCTCGGCCATCTATCCCTACGGCATCCTCAAAAAAGTGATATCGCCGATGGGAAAGACTGCGGAATTCTCATACGACGCGTTCGGCCAGCCCCTGGAAGTCTCAAACGCAAGAGGATATGCGACAAAGTACACCTTCAGCGACAACGGCTATATCACGAAGGTGACTGACGCGCTGAACAACGAGAGCACAATAAGCTACAACAACATCGGAGAGGCTCAGACCTCAACAGTTCCGATAAACGGCACGACTGAATACACATACAATGCCAGAGGCCTTATGACGCAGGTCAAGACTCCGCTCAATCACACGACCTCAATGGAATACGATGGAAACGGAAACAGGACGAAGGTCACAAATGCGAAGGGTAAATCCACTCAGTACAGCTACGATGAAGACGACAGACTCGTCACGGTGAAGGATGCTCTCAGCAAGAACACACTGTATACATATGAGAATGGCCGCCTCGCCACGACAAGGGATCCTTCCGGATTCACCACATCCATGTATTACGACAGCAACGACCGGGTGATAAAGAGGATCAATGCCATAACCACAGAGTTTTTCGCATATGACGAGCTCGGAAACTGCACGACCAAGAGAACCTCCTACGGAGACATAAAGCAGACATACGACGATATCAACCGCCTCGTCGGCGTCACGATGCCGGGCAGAACCATCTCTTACACATACGATAAGAACAGCAACCGCACAGGCGCCACGGTGACCGACACAGGCACCGGATGGCTCGCCAGCAGCTTCGCCGTGACGAACACATATAACAATGACAACCGCCTGATCGCGAGGACGAAGAAACTGAACGGCGACATTTTCGAGGATTCGAGCTTCGTATATGACAATAACAACAACGTCACGGAGATCGTCGTGAAGGTCAAGAAGGGCCTCCCTGCCGCAGGGGGAGGAGCCGAGGTGACGTTCGGCTTCATCAACACCTTCGACGCGCTTGACAGGCACAAGACAGTCGCAAACTCGAACGGCGACGTTTACACCGCAACATACAACGCGGTCGGGAACATGACGAAGCTCGAAGACGCCGACGGAAAGGCAACATCAGAGCGGACCTTCGACAAGGAGAACAGGATCACGAAGGTGAAGAACACAACGCCTCTCACCGCCCCGGAACCACCTGTGATCACCTACGACTATACCTATGACGCCATAGGAAACTGCGCCACAGTGAAAAAGGATCCGCAGTATCCATACCCTGTCGTGACGCCTCTCGAATACCAGTACGATGATGTGAACAGGCTCATCTATGACGAGGCTTCAGTCAAGGATACTCTCCCGCTGCCCATGCGATACGTTTACAACGACTCCGGGGACAAGACTGAAGACCAGATGTACGATGCAGGCGGCAACCTGAAGCAGAAGGTCTACTACACTTACAACAGCGCCCATCAGCTCATCAAGAGGCAGGAAGACACCATCGGAGCAACCGGAATGGCGCTCGGCTCAGGGAAGTCTGGCACTGACAGCGCTGCTTCGAAGGTATATGCCCCGCCTGATGAGAGTATCATAAACTACGAGTACGACGGCAGCGGCAACATGTACAGGAAGACGAAGGGCGCCGTTACGACTGACAACGTCTTCAATGCAGTAAACAGACTGACGAAGGTGACGATCACGAACAGCGACCTGCCTCAGCTCAACCAGGAGCGGTATTCGTGGGATTTCGACAACGAGCTGTTCTTCACAGAAAAGCGCTACACAGCCGCTGAAGTGCCGTTCTTCAGCAACACGCTGTCAGGATACGAATCCGGCGCCCTGCTGTACAAGAACGTAACGGCAGGGACACTGACAGGAACCGCGACTCTGGATGGAAGCGTGAAAGACGTCGAGACGAGCAAGCTCGAGTACTACACATACCTGAACGGATTGAGAGTGGGGATCACGCCGCTCCAGGACACGACGATAACGAAAGGGACCGGCCACATTCCGTTCCCGACACCCACCCCGGGAGGGCCTGCTGAGGTCACATATTCGTGCGTTTACGACGGACAGGGCAACGTGGTGCAGGTGACCAATCCTTCAGGCTCGATGCCGTTCTCGCTCTTCACCTACAGCAGCTACGGCCTCAGAAGCACATACGACCAGCTGGCCGGCGCCCCTGACACAGGAGGCTACAAAGGCTACGACTCAGGCCCGTTCGGCTTCAGAACAGGCGCCCGCCAGTACGACCCCGAAGCCGGCCGCTTCCTGTCACCAGACCCGTTCAAGGGATACATGACAGACCCTGCCAGCCAGAACCCGTATATGTACTGCCACGGCAACCCTGTGAACTTCAGCGACCCGAGCGGGTATGCAGAAATAAAACCTGATTTTTCAAATTCACCAACTCCTATAAAACTAAATGGCCCACCCGATATTATGGTCGAAGATGCAGTCATAGCAGTTCTAGAAAGCATGTATTTTGAAAAGCTGGATTCAGAAAAAATGCCCAATTGGGGGCCTAAAAGGATATTATGTCAACATTGGGCTGGTTATTTTTCGATGTTTACAATGTCACATGCGCCATCTGGTAGTCATACTGAAGAGATCCAATTACAGAGAAAAAACAATATTGGTTTTCTTGAGAGAGAAACAAATCAATATCTTAATTTTAGCAATGAAGTATATAATGTGCAGGTAGAAGGAATAACAGCAACTCAATATAATAGCGCCGAACTAGGTCATGATTGGATAGTTTTAGAAATATCCTATGTTGCTAAGCGCGGTAATGTAGAAGTGCATAATAAAATAAAAATACAAACTGAAACAAATATTCCTACTGGTATAGGAACAAAAGACAGAAGCCATAAAAGGATATGGGAATAAGAATAATCAGGGGCAGACTCCAATATCTACAATTCTTCTCAGGCAGGCACATGCGGCCTGCCTCTTTGTTTTCTGCACAGCGACCTGCCCTTACTGCTGTAATCATGCATATCTCCTGTACGCTATGCTGGCGTTCTTCACACGACCATAGTATGTCAGCGAAGTAAGATATTGAAGTGTAACCGGGGACAGACTCCCATATTAAATCATCCAGGCAGGCACGCTGTGCCTGCCGTGTTTTATCCGCCACAAGCGGGGGGGGACGGCGGGAACGATGAAAGGACAAACCTGTGAGCGCTGATGACAATGCCCTCAGTGAAGCCAATGAGCTTTTCAGGAAGGGATACGACTGCCTGAACGAATCCGAATTTGACAGGGCAATCGGGTATTTCAACCAGGCTCTCGAGATCAGCCCTGAAGACGCGATTGTGCTGGCAGGCCGGGGCTTCGCCTTCAAGAGAAAGGGCGACGTTGACAGGGCCCTCGCCGATTATTCGAAGGCCATCGAAATCAATCCCGGCCTCGTATCGGCATACCTGCACAGGGGCAGCATCTATCTCGACAGGCGGGACAATGACAGAGCCATTGCCGACTTTGACAGCGCGTTAGCAGGAAAGGCCGGAAATGCTCAGGCGCACTACAGCAGAGGCCTGGCCCAAGCCAGAAAAGGCGACTACGAAAAGGCGATCGCCGATTATACGACCGCGATCGAGATCAACCCCGGATATGGTGAAGCCTACGCGAACAGGGGATATGCCTATCATAACACTGGCGATCTGGACAGTGAGATCGCCGATTACAGTAAAGCCCTCGAACTGAACCCGAACGACGCCGATGTCCTCTGCAACAGAGGCTTCGCATGGGGAGAGAAGCGCGAGATGGAAAAGGCAGTCGCCGACTTCGAAGCCGTGAAGGCTCTGGATCCGGAATACGCGCTGGCATACTGGGGCTGCGGAATAGCCTGTTACGCCCTCGGCGAGTTCGAAACCTGCCTTGACGAAATCAGGCAGGCGGCGTCCCTTGGCCACGAGATCGACCCGGGCTTCATCGCCATGCTGCAGAAGCGCCTCGCCCTAAAAAGTGGGGACAGTTAACTACTTTCTGAGACTTGTAAACCAAATAGAAACTTTTGTCAAATAGTTTCTATTGATAATCGAAACTTTTAGCAGAACATTCCCAGACAGGCATGGCAATGAGAATAAATGTACTCCGGAATAATCGGGAAGACACCGGGACCGCTCCTATTCCCCTCTCTCCTCCATCCCCACCTCTCCTTTCTTCAACATAATTCTGCATTTCAGCTGCATGTGATGAAACCTGAATTGTGTACACAATGTAAGGCAGGTGTTAAATTTTTCATCGCGGCGGTATTTCGGGAATATTGAAAGGTGCCTCCTGTATTTTCCACTGGAGGTGATCATTTAATGAAAAAAAAGAATCAGATGTATCGGAAGACCCTGACCGCCGTGGCATGCATCTCTTTTCTCTGCCTCATGCTGGGCCTGCCTGGAGCCCAGGGAGTCTCTGCAGAGAACAGTTCAACCAGCAGCGTGAGCACCAGCAGCGGAAACGGTAACACCAACAACAGCAGTAACGGAAACGGGCATAACAACAACAGCACAAGCAGCGGCAACGGAAACTCGAACAACAGCAGCAACGGGAACGGGAACAGTAACAACAGCACAAGCAGCGGCAACGGCAACACCAACAACAGTAGCAATGGAAACGGGCATCACAACAATAACAGCACAAGCAGCGGCAACGGCAACACCAACAACAGCAGCAATGGAAACGGACACAACAACAATAACACCACCAGCAGTGGCAACTCTAACAGCAGCAATAACGGACATCCGGGCAGCGGGCATCAGGGCGGTAACAACGGGAACTGGAATCCAGGCAGCGGGCACCAGGGCGGTAACAGCGGAAACTGGAATACAGGCAGCGGGCACCAGGGCGGTAACGGCGGAAACTGGAATCAGAACGGGAACTGCAACGACAACGCTCAATGGAACGGCGGCGGCAACCATAACAGCAGCAATGGCGGACATCAAGGAGGCAGCGGCTGGAACCCCGGCGGCGGAGGACAATGGAACGGCGGCGGCAATGGAAACTGTCAGTCAAACAGCAATCACAGGCCGCCTCACGGCAACGGATACAACCAGTGCCAGGGCGGCGAAAAACCGCACAGGCACGGCGGGAACCGCCCAGGTCACGGGCACGGCGAAAACGACTGAACATACACGAGCAGAGATTCGGACATCACATGAACCCGGCCCCGAGCCGGGCTTTCTTTTATCCAGCCTCGCTATTCAGGCTCCTTGACGTATCTCGAAGCCTTTCCGTTCTCGTCGGTAAGCGTAATCGTGCTGCGGGACAGCACCTTGACCTTGAAATAGCTGGAGCTTATGAAATAGAAGTCGAATTTGAGGGTGCTGCTGTCTATGAATGAATACTTTCCGAGATAGGTCCTGTTCCCGTTTACATAGCTGAAAACCTTGCCGTCTGAATAAAAGGCGATCTGGACGTTTTCATCGGAACTGACCTTCTTCCATCTTCCCAGAATTATATCCCTGGGCTGCGGCTTCAGGTAAAGCAGAGCAGCGGCTGCTGCCGCCGATACGAGAAAGAGCGCGATGACAACTGCGATAATCTGCTTTCTGCCTGGATTCACGACAGCCGGTGTTCCCTTTCGTTTATTCAATGGAAGCACAACAATTTTACCAGAAAAGAGCACATATGAAAAGTCCCGGAACTGGCATAGCCTTCAAAGGGTTTGCGACGCTGCTCTAGAAATCCATAAACCATCGCGATACAAAATCAATAAATACGAGGTGATAAACCATGCACCTTATAACACTGCTCATTCTCCTCAGCCTGTCCTGCTCCGGCCCGTCAGATCCATCCGGGCAGGGCGACAGCGAACCGTCCAGGAACGCCACGCCGATGTTCAAAGGCGTCGAGCTGTACAGCTGGAAGGATAGCAAGAGCGGCGAGTGGCTCTTCTCGCTGCTGCCCGGCACAAACAGGATGAAGACATACAGAGAGGTGACAGATCCCCTCCTGACTATAAAGGGGACAGAGGCTCTGAAGAAAAACCTGTCAAAGCTGGCAGTGGGCGAGCAGGTGCTGTGGTTCAACACCATCGACAAGATGCAGCCTGTCGGAGTTCCGCGCCTTTCATTCCCGCCTGAGCAGATGATGAACGAACTGTGCGACTACTGCAGGCCCCTGGGAGTTCAGCTCAACTTCCCTGCCAGGCAGGAAAGACAGACAGGGAGGTGAACGCCGTGAGCCGCGGAGCCGGGAAGAGGATCTTTCACATTCTGTCACTTCTCATGCTTCTCACCATCACTGCAGCATCGGCAGATGACAGAGACAGGGTGGCATCGCTGAAGGAGAAGGCTCTCGCTCTGTACCCTGAAGCTGTGAGCATCAGACGCTTTCTTCATCAGAATCCCGAGATCGGGAACCGTGAATACAACACCACAAAATACATAATCGGCTATCTGAAGGCGCTGGGCCTCGAAGTCAACAGGCACGGCGGGACATACGGCGTGAAGGCTGTGCTGAAGGGAAGCGGCAGCGGGCCGGTTATCGGGATCAGGGCCGATATGGACGCCCTCCCGATAGAGGAAAAGAACGACATCCCGTTCAAGTCAAAAAACAAGGGCGTAATGCACGCCTGCGGCCACGACATGCACATGGCAAACGCCCTGATTGCTGCAAAAATAGCCTCAACAATGAAAGATCAGATTCAAGGCACAATCGTCTTCATCTTCCAGCCCTGTGAAGAGGGGCCTCCGCCAGGCGAAAAAGGCGGCGCATCGAGGATGATTGAAGAGGGCGTGATGGAGAACCCTCATATAGATGCAATGCTGGGCCTGCACATTGCCCCTGCGATACCCTGCGGCAGGATAAGCGTCAAGGAAGGCCCGATGATGGCAGATGTAGACTCAATCTACATCGACATCCTGGGAAGGAACGCCCACGGAGCAAGTCCGCACAACGGGATAGACGCGATATATCTCTCTTCCCTGGCGGTGATTGAATTCCAGGGCCTGATCAGCCGCCTGCGCAATCCAGTGGATCCCGCGGTGCTGACGATAGGAAAGATGGAAGGCGGCGAACGAAGGAACGTTATCGCAGCTAAGGTTCACATGGAGGGAACGCTCAGGACCTTTTCTGCTGAGACAAAAGTCATGCTGAAAGACAGGATTGAGGGCATACTTAAAAGCCTGAAGGCACTTTACGGGTCAGACTATACGCTGAACTTCGTTAACGAGGCGCCTCTTCTATCCAACGACCCTGCCCTCTTCAGAAAGGTTCTCGCCGCGCTTGCGAACGTCATCTCAAAAGATGACATAATAAGGGAAGAGCCTCAGACAATAGCGGAGGACTTTGCGTACTTCTCTCAGAAGGTCCCTTCCTTCTTTTTCTTCCTCGGGGTTGGCAGCAAAGAAGAAGGACACAGTTCCGGGCTTCACACGCCGAGCCTGATGGTCGACGAAGAAGCGCTCAGACTGGGGCCTGTCCTTTTGCTTGAAAGCGCCTTCGAGCTCATGGAGAGGAAGTGAGCGCTCCCCTGCCTGAAGGGAAACAGACCCCGCAACATGTCTGGAATGCAAAGGGAATTTAGAAAGAATCCCTCGAATAATGACTGCAGGCATCGCGGAGCATCAGTTGATGAAATACATTGCAATCGCCATGACGCTGATCCTCCTGCTGGCGCTCCTGCCTGCAGGAGATGCGGAAGCGCAGGGTACCGGCGCCACTCCTTCCCCTTCTGCATCAATGCAGGGAGGGCCTGTTGATGTATTGGTATATGTAAGCCCCAACAAAGTCGGGAAAGTCACATTCTACGACGAGAGCGGAAAGCTTGCGGCGACAGGCGAAGTGGGAAAAGTGATCGGCCTGAAGCCTGGCGCCTACAAAATAGAAGTGATTTCAAAACACGGGATCTTCTGCTGCTGGAAAGGCGAGAAGCTCTTCCACACAGACCCTCTGAGCCCTGAAGTGATAGTGCTGCAGAAAAGAGTGATCAACTGGCCGCTGATAATCGTTCTGGCTCTGCTGCTCGTATCGGGAACAGCGGCATTCATATTCAGAGACTCAATACTGAAAAAGATACAGGCGCCGAAGAAAGCGGAAGATCCGCTGAAGACGCTCACCGGCAGCATGCCTCAGCTCATCGGCCCTTACACTTTTGTGGAGAGACTGGGCCAGGGAGGGATGGCGACTGTCTACAAGGTCAAGGACAGGTACGGGGACTTCTACGCGCTCAAGGTGCCTCATCCCCACATTTTCAACATACCTGAGTTCAGGGCGAGGTTCATCAGGGAAGCGGAGATTATCAAGACGCTCCACCATCCCAACATAGTGAGGCTTTTCGACTACGGCAGAGGTGAAGACGGCGAGACTCCATACATATGCATGGAGTTCGTCACAGGAAAATCGCTGCGCGATTTCATCGATGAGAACCCTGTTCTTCCTGTCGCGCGAGTGGTGAAAATAGTCAGCGAGATCGCCGGAGCGCTTGGTTACGCCCACTCAAAGGGCATCATACATCGCGATGTAAAACCGGAAAATGTGATGATGGCTTCAAACGGCGTGCTGAAGCTGATGGATCTGGGCATTGCAAGAGCCACCGACAAGAAGACGCTCACAGCCACGGGCACAACGCTGGGAACGCCACATTACATAGCGCCTGAGCAGGTCGAAGTGAAGAGCGTTGATGGACGCGCCGATCTTTACTCGCTGGGCGTCATCCTGTACCAGATGCTGACTGCCCGGCTCCCCTTCGATGCGGAAGAGCCTGTCAGCATAATAATCATGCACGTCTCGGAAGAGCCTGAGCCTCCATCGAAGCACAACGCGCTGATCCCTGCCGGGCTGGAGGCCATAGTAATGAAGCTTCTGGAAAAAGAGCCGCACAAGAGATTTCAGACTGCAGAAGAGCTGATTGAGGCATTGAAAAAGTTCGCCTGATCAGTAAACTTCCTTCCACGAGATTATCCTGAACCTGCCAAACCTGTTCAGAACACGCAGATAGCTTGGATCGTAAGTTAGGGTCATTCCGTTGCAGACCATGCCGCCGACATCTATTGAGTTGTTCAGCGGATCAGGAGCCGGGGCATCGCCGCCGATTACGATGCACCCCTTCATGTCAGGAGAACTGGCGTCAAATGGATTCCCTATTTTGACAGAGTTTCTCGCTATGATCACCCCTTTGAACGTTCCGCTGGAAGCGCAGTAAAAGCTGTTGCAGAAGATGACAGTTCCCACCGATTTGCCTGCCGTGATCTTGCCTGAGCAGATGTCGACATTGCCGTCCACCTGAAGCATCGTGTTATCGCCTGTGAAGTTTGTATTCCTGAGTTCCAGATTTCCGCGCGCCACGAGCAGCGAGTTGTTCAGTGTAATCCTGTTGTCCGGAGGCAGAATCTTCTTTTCAGTGAACTCGTTGGAGAACCCCTCCACCAATGAGTAGCTTCCATCCGGATTGACGGTCTTCTCACTGATCCAGGCAGAGCATTTTGCATTGATGACAGTATCCACCAGGGGATAGTATTTTCCATCTTCTGCCTGAACAACATACCTCGATTTCGCTCCCCAGTTGTAATCGCCTGTATTCGGGTCAGGCTTTGTCTCGAAGCTTTTCTCCACGAACATCACCGTTCTGACGCTCGTCCCAAAATCACTCTTCTTGAACTTCCAGCTCTCTTCGAGACGGTCTCGAAGATCCTTCAGCTGAGTGTAGCTTTGATCTACCGGATTGCCATTCTTATCATAGTTGATCGTGACTGTGCCGCTCAGCCCGTGATTTATCCTGTATTTTCCAATGTAATCGTTATAAACCACCTTGATGGCAGAGCTGTACGATTTTTCATTTACGCGCTGGCATGTCACTTCGCTGTCGTCTATTGGCTTCAGACATTCGACAGGGTTCTGGACCGATGAGGAGAAAACGCTCTTCTTGATCTGCTCCCTGTTATTCTTTGGAAATATGTAAAATTCAGGGCCTGGAGAAGGCGTGGGCGACGCAAAGCTGAAGACTCCCTTGCCTCTCAGGGAGTTGCTTTCACAGCTCAGGATCTCTTTATAGATGTATTCTGTCTCTTCCGTGGCCTCATTTACAATCATTGTCTTCGTAGAAATGATTCCGCCGATGAATATCGACGCAGGTATGGTTCTCGCAGGAATGCAGTTGGAAACGGCGAGATCCGCACCCCCATAATAGACAGGCGTTGGAGCCGGTGACCCGGGTGGCGCCGGAGATGGCGCAGGGTTGGAGCCGATAAAAATATACTGATCATAAGTGTTTTCTTCGTCAGGCTTGAATCCGCTGAATACAGACCCATTGATTGAAGAGGGCTTGAGAACACTCGGAGGGTTTTTAGTAAAGTCAAAGCTGTTCAGGAAATGGACAGGAGCTTTGTCGCAGTAAACCACATAGTCCCATTTTCTGGAGATTGTCACCTGATAGTGCCTGACCGCGTTTCCAACTGTCACGTTGACTATGAGGTCGATTGAAAAGGGTGGGACTGAATCTCTGGCACCGTTCACCGGCACCGGCCCTTCTATGTTGTCAGTCGAATAGAATATATCCTGGCTGTTCTGCTTAACAAAGTGAATGTCTGCCGAGCAGCGATCTCCGATGTATTTCGGGGGAGGATTGAATACGTTCTTCTTTCCATCGTAGTCCTTATCGAGCTCCAGAGACGGTGGAGCGAGCTTGTTCATCTGGACATTACTGTTGATTGCCTCGGCCTTTACCTGGGCATGATTGATGAATTCAGCCACAGCAGCTTCTGCAAGCTGATTGGCCTTAACAGTCGTCACAGAGCGTCCCGCAAGGTTCAGGTTCATTGTGGCGAGCGCTCCGATGCCAAATCCTATCACGAGGAAGAAGGTAATGAGCATCAGAACCATGGCGATTACACTGACACCGCGCTCTTTAATACTCCGCTTCGTCATATCTAACCCTCACAGTAGTCTCAAGCTCTGTCTGGAACTGCTCAGCCTTGTTCGGATCGTCGTTCTTCGCCTTTATCACGACGCGCAGCGCGCCGTTCCACTCGTCATCGTTTGGCAGCTTCGTTATGGAAAAATCCACTATATGCCTTGCCACTAACGGGTCTGACATCATGTTGAGCGGATGGACGCATATCAGAGGATCCCTGTTGATATGCATTCCTGCCGCTTCCCTGTAACCATTGGGATGGACAGGCGAAGGTGTGGGAAGCGGGACAGGATCGGGGATGACAGGCGTCTCGCATCTTCTAAGCCTGTTCTGATCGTCCAGGTAATAGATGACATACTTAATCCAGTCCGGCTCACCTGTGCTGAAAGTGGTCCCGTTTTCAAGCTCGCCTGTCTTGTAAACGGGGTTTCCCGCCCTGTCACGGTTCGACGCGAAGCATATGAGAGTTGAGACTTTGTCTGCTGCAGGGTCGTATTTGTTGAGGGTAACTGTATGCACATTGCTCTCTTTCAGCTCGTTTATCAGGCGGTACATCGCCACGAGGCTGTTCTGCTGCATATTGACGCGGACGTCGCTCTGGCGCCATACTCTCATTCCGGGCTCGAGCAGCCGGAAAATGCAATAGAAGAGGTAACCCAGGAGAACTGCCACCACTATGAGCTCAACTATCGTGATTCCCTGTATTCTCTTCCGGTGTGGCATAGCATATCATACAAGAAATGGATTTATAGCAGGCAAAAATGTACACACATAATTATCACCAAAACTCTTCCTTCAGTCAAGAGCTCCGGACAGATACTTTCCATTGATATTTTCTTCCTGCTGTTATACTATATGAGTAAGGTCCATTTCAGATCGGGGGGTGCTGATGACCATATCCGAATCATTATGTCCGTCCTGTGGTGAGCCTCTGGAAGCCGGAGCCAGGTTTTGCGTCGACTGCGGCACCGAAGTGCCGGCAGTCAGTCTGAAGACCAGAAAACTGGCTGAACAGCCTGACAGCGATACTGAAAGCCGTGCGGAAAGCCCGCCAGACTCAGGGGAAAAGCCTGAAGCGGCTCAGATCACTGCCACCGGAACTGCATCAGGAAGCCTGCACTTATCTGTTCCCTGCCCATCCTGCAGCAAGCCGGTCACATCGGGCAAGAGATTCTGCGGAGACTGCGGAGCCAGGGTAGAAGCGGAAACAGAGACTCAGGTGCCGGACAGGGAACCGACGCTGAAGATCTGCCAGAGCTGCAGATTCGAAAACCCTTCAGATTCAGTATTCTGCAGCAACTGCGGGGAATCGCTGTCACCGGAGCAGGCAGAGATGACATCCGAACAGCCAGCGCCAACCGGGCATATGACTTCACCACAGATAGCGGCGCAAACGCCGGCACAGGCATCGCAGCAGTCAGTTCCGGAGCCTTCGGAAAAAGCGCCGGCACAAGATTCAAAGCAACTGCCTCCAGAGACGGCTGAACAATTATCGTCACAGATGTCACGGCAATCACCGCCCCAGCCTTCCCTGGATGTCAGACAGGACGATGCTGCGGCAGGGAAAAAATGCCCTTCCTGCGCTGCAGAAAATGCAGCCGATTCTCTTTTCTGCATCATCTGCGGCACCGCGATCCCTGTTCCCGTGAAAGATGGCGCATCGCCACGGAAAGCTGAAGCATCCGGGAAAGATAATATCGTCTCTGCTAAGCCCATTCCCCCGCCTCCACAGGCCGCCATGAAGAGCCTGGAGCAGGAGCCCTTAAAAATGCCCGATCCCAGGCCGACGGCAGCCTTCAAGCCTGATGGCCACGGAAAAATGAAGCAGTACGGTGCCATCATAGTCATCGCTGTGGCGTTAATACTTGCAATAACCGCACTGGTGAAAAAGCCTGACGATACGAAGCCTGTTCCAGACCCTTATGTACCTTCACAATCAGGAGAGTCTCCGCCATCGGCCATAAACCAGAGCGGCAATAACGGCAATGAGCTTGTAAGGGTGGTATATGATAACTTCAATGCAATAAACGACAAAGATTTCCGGAAAGTGTACGACCTGCGAAGTGAGAGACTTCGAAGAAAAAACTCTCCTGACCACTACAGAGACATATACAGAGAAAACCTGGCGATAGATATCAACAAGGCAGAAATACAGGAAGACGGGATATCACAGGCAAGAGTGTCTGTGAGCCTCACCTCTTATGATATATTCAACAAGGTTAAGATGAAGAGCACATACAGAGGCTGGTTTCTGCTCATCAAGGAGCAGAACCGCTGGCTCATCGATGACAGTGACCTGCAGCTGACCGGCGAATCGAGGGCCGAGCAGTAGCAGGCTCACTGTCCATCCGTGTTTCTAAGCTATGCTGAGAGCGATCTCGCACATGGTCGCCAGCGTTCTCTCTCTTTCGTCGGGAGTCATCGCTTCGCCAGTCAGTATGTGATCGCTCACTGTCAGGATCGAGAGGGCCTGGGCTCCATATCTCGCAGAGATGGTGTACAGAGCTGCAGTCTCCATCTCATACGCCAGAATGCCATATTTTTTCCAGATTTTGTAGAAATTTCTGTCTTCATTGTAGAAGAAGTCGCTGGTCATGACATTGCCGACCTTGACGGGTATCTTATTGGCTTCGGCGTAATCATAGGCGCTCTTGAGAAGCTCAAAGCTGGCGGTGGGCGCGTAGTCTCCGCCGCTGAAGGTGATGTTGTTGAAATTGGAGTCTGTCGAGGCACCATGGGCCAGGATTATGTCCCTGAGCCGGATCCCTTCCTGAATCGTGCCACATGACCCGACTCTTATAAGGCTTTTGCAGGCATAGTCCCGAAGCAGCTCCTCCACATATATGGATATCGATGGTATCCCCATTCCCGTTCCCTGCACCGAGACAAGCTTCCCTTTGTAGGTTCCCGTGTATCCGTACATGCACCTGACTTCATTGTAGCATACACAGTTTTCCAGAAAATGCTCCGCTATATATTGAGCCCTGAGAGGATCGCCGGGCAGCAGCACTGTCGGGGCGATATTGCCTTTTTTTACTTCGATGTGGATTCCCATGAACTTCCTCCTGCGTTTATTGCCATACCGGTCTTTTGAGAAAGAAAATCAAATTCTCTCTTTCTCAGAATATTCCTACAAAAATAGGGACAGACTCTTATATTAACAATTCTGTAACATCCCGGAACCTGCATGCTGTCAGTGCTTTTCCGCCATGAAAACAGATACCACTCCCATCGTGAGCGGCCTCGCCGTAATCCCTGCGAATCCGGCATTTACCAGTCTGCAAACAAGTTCTTCAATTGTGTCGAACGAATCTATGGAGTCTGAAAGATATTGATATGCGCCGCGGTTTCCCGAGACAATACCGCCGACGGCCGGCACGATATATTTTCGGCATATCCCGTATATATGAGATTTAATACTTCCAGCCGGCCTGGTGAAGTCGAGGATTACAAGACGGCCATTCAACCTGAGAACCCTTCTGATCTCCTGCAGCGCTCTCTCCGGCTCAGCCAGATTTCTCAGGCCGAACGCCACTGTCACCGTGTCGAAGCAGTTGTCGGCAAACGGCGTATTCAAAGCATCTCCTTCCAGGAATGACAACCCTGGATAAAGGGAGCGCGGATATTTGCTGATGGCTCTCTGCAGCATCGTGTCACAGAAATCCAGGCCTGCGACAGTTCCTCTCCCGTTAATCCTCCTGAACGCGCCTATGGCCATATCGCCCGTTCCGGTGCATAGATCGAGGACTCTCATGCCTTCTCTCATATCAGCATATCTCAAAGCTTCTTCCCTCCATCTCATATGAAGGCCCAGGCTCAGAACTGAATTGAGAAGATCGTAGCAGTGTACCACACCTTCGAACAATCTCCTTATATTCGAAGGATCCTTGCAGCCATCAATATCCGGTTTTGAATCAGATCGACGCATCAGTTCATTATACACTCAAAATCAATATCAGCAAAGCCTTTCCTGAAAAGCAGATACCAGCCGAATCGATGATGCATTCATGGGTGTACTGGGAGGTGTACTACACCGTACCATGGCCAGCCCATTTTTCTGCATGATTTTTTCCAGAATCCGGCAGAACTAACACTTCTTGAAAGCCTTTTCCAGTATCAAATTGCAACAGTAAATGATAAATATTCCTTTATTCAAGACATAGAGACAAATAGGCCGATGAAAAACGTCTTTATATATGGGATTAAACCCAACAGTGCATGGGCTTGACAGGGTGGTGTATTACTGTTATAATACACTATAGTAGTAACACACTAATACACCAGTACACTACCTGGTGAACGAGGTGAGCAGAATGAAAAAAATGACGAGAGCAGCAGTAATGACAGCGGCAATACTCCTCATCAACATCGTGGTCTCCATCGGAATGCAGTCGGCGTGCACCGTAAGCCCGATGCTGGAAAAGCATCTCTGCTCACACGCCCAGAGCGATTGCGTATTCGCCGACGACGGCAAGTGCATCAAGTGCGACGGCAGCAAGAAATGCCACGTCTGCAGCGGCACCGGCAAGAACAGCTCAGACGACAACTGCTCGATATGCAGCGGAACAGGCAAGTGCTACTACTGCAGCGGCACAGGAAAAAGCTAGGCTGTATTGAACCATACCTGGATATCATAAGGGAAGAACACAAGTAACATCGGAGAGAGCCAAAGATATGAACTTCAAGATCGATCCTTCATCAGGCCTCCCAATCTATCTGCAGCTGATAGATCAGATCAAGTATCACATCTCTGTGGGAACTCTGAAGGCCGAAGATCAGCTCCCCTCAGTGAGAAAGCTCTCCACTGAGCTCAGAATCAACCCTAACACCATAGCGAAGGCCTTCAACATCATGGAGACAGACGGGATAGTTTACACCAAAAGGGGTGAAGGCACGTTCATATCATCACAGGCTGAGTCATCGAGCCAGAAGGACAGGCTCGACGTGCTTACCGGCATAGTCGATCAGGCTGTGGAAACGGCACTGACTCTCAAAGTCCCGGCAGATGAGCTTCTCAAGCTCGTCCAGTCGAGGTACAACGCGAAGAATGGTGCCGGCAGCAACTGAGCGGACACCGGAAAGCTTCGACAATCAGAACAGCGGGAAAGGCGCACAAGCTATGGATGAACAGACGATTGAGATGAATGGAATATGCAAGAGCTTCGGCAGGCAGGAGGTATTGAAAGGCATGAGCCTTACAGTGCCCAAAGGAAGTATCTATGCCTTTCTCGGTAGAAACGGGGAAGGAAAATCAACTACCATCAGGATAATGTTGAACCTTCTCACTGCTGAAGCCGGAACGGTAAAAGTCCTGGGACGGGATGTCCCGTTGTATGGCGAGCAGATCAGAGACCAGGTGGGATATGTTCCCGAAACGCCTCATGTCTATGACTGGATGACAATCGATGAATTGATTGCCTTCACATCGAGCTTTTATAGAGACTGGGACGGCAGCAGAGCCGAAGATCTGATCAAATCGCTCGATATTCCCAGGAAGAAGAAGGTTCAGGAGCTTTCAACAGGCACAAAGGCAAAGGTGGGGCTCCTGCTGGCCCTCTCCCACCATCCAAAGCTGCTGATCCTGGACGACTGCACCTCAGGCCTCGATGCGCTGGTGAGGCGCGAAATCTCGGAGCATATAGTCACGCTTGTGGAAGACGGCGCCTGCACGATCTTCTTCTCGTCGCACATAATCACCGAGCTGGAGCGGGTGGCCGATCGGGTGGGACTGCTGAAGCACGGGAGCCTTTCATTCGAGATGCCGATGGAAGACTTGAAGGAGAAGACGAAAAAAATCTATATGTGCCTTGACGGCTCGGATCCGGGAGACATTGCAGCCCGCCATGCATCTTCCATCCTGCGAGTGACAAGAGACAGGGATGAGCTCACGATAATCACAAGAGAATGGAAGGAAGAGCTGATAGAGGATCTGAAGGGCATCGGCCACAAGACATTCGATGTGTCGCCGCTCGATCTGGAAGACATATTCGTGGAATATACGCGTGAGAAAAACAGCAACGGAAACTGAATCAACTGAAAGGTCGGGTCAACATGAACGCCCTCATTCTGCGGGAGCTGAAAGAACGGAAAACTGTGATCATCGTGGGATTCGCCATATGCCTGCTGCCGGTCCTGACGGAGCTGTGCACGAGAGCGGCGTCGAATATGTACGTGCGAGAGCTTTCGCACCCTCTGACGATGATCATTCTGATGCTGCTCACCTTCCTGCTCCCCATCGTGCTGGCCGAGTCTACCGTGGCCGGAGAGATCGAGGGAAAGACCATGTCATTTCTCCTGTCGCTTCCTGTATCGCGGAAAAAGATCTGGTCAGCCAAGGTCATATCGCTCTACCTGATATTTTTCTGCATAACAGGCTTCTTCATAATCGTAAACTCGGCCGTGATGAAACTGGGAGTCGTGCTCGCAAAAGATCCCGAGTTCTTCCAGTACATAATGCTCTTCATCGTCATGGTGCCTTCATTTCTTCTCTCTGTATCAATCCTGGCTTCCACATTGACATCCAGAACGGTCACATCGGGAGTGACGGCGCTTCTGCTGATCCTGCTGTCATCAGTAGGCCTCTTCTTCCTCATCACGTCGCTTGAATGGTCTGTCTCGCCTTTGGAGATCCTGATGCTTTCAACTGTTGTAATAGCCATCCCACTGGCTCTGTCGTACATTCTCTTCGTAAAGGCTCCTTTCTTCGACAGCGCGAAAAGAGTCCCGCTTTTCATTCGCTGGACCGCATCGGGACTGGCAGTTCTGCTCATCGGCGTGGCTCTTGTCTATCTCTGCTCCAGCTATCTGATAGATGCAAAGGCGACGGGCATCGACTACGTACTGAACGCGCCTGAAGGAGACGAGATGCTGGCAAGCGTGCAGTGCCGGGGAGTAAGCAACTTCAGGATGTGGCTGCTCAGCCCTTCAGGCCATAAGGTAGTGAAACTGAGGGAGCGCAGGATCATGGCGCCCATATTCACCGGGAAAAACACGGTGCAGTACGAGCGCATCCGGACGAGCGACTCCATTCTGCGGGGCCGGATCAACGTGCAGCACTGGGTATTGGATACCAGAACCCTCAAGAGGAGGCTCATCGGCACTTCCCTGATAGACTGGAAGTCCATGGGCACATTTTTCGCGAAGGGGATGTCAAAAATCTGCGGCAAGCAGAGCTTCTACTTCATACTGCCTCTGAGAGAGCACAGCCAGGATGGAGAGGACGAGCTTCGCATAGACATCTCCTTCTTCGCCGGAGAGGGATCTCTCATTAAGACACTGCGCCTCCCCCAGGTACTGAGCCCTGGAACGTCGCTGTCTGATACAAGCGACATGATCGAGACAAAAGGGAAAAAGATCGATTTGCAGCAGGTACTGACAAAGGAGAGGAACTCGCTCTTCATCCTGCTGCCATACCAGAAAAAAGGCAGAGCGAATGAGACCGTAATCGCGCTCGACGAGATAAACCTCGACACAGGAAAGCTCAGGGTTGCTGACGAGCAGATCGTCCAGCCGCACAGCAGACCTGTCGATATTGCAGTCGCCCCTGACGGCAGGCGCTGGGCGGCAATCATAAAAGACAGCACAGGCAGGAGCTGCCTCCATGTGAAGGATACGGCAGGCCGGTCCGAGCCGTGGAAGTCCATATTCGAAATCTCCAGCGGCTCTCTTGGAAAGCTCAGATGGCTGCACGACAGCAAAACGCTTTCGATTCTGGCCGACAGGCCGGGTCAGCCTTCGTCGCTCTATCTTATAGACACCGAGACAGGCAGAGGCGAGGCACTCTACCAGGCTCCGGCGATAAAAGGAGTCTATCCTTCACCGGATGGGAAGCACATCGCACTGACAGCCGATTTTGGCAGGGAGGTGTCTTCCCCGTTCTCGATAGTGATAGTGAACAAGGATGATAAGAAGGCCGAAGTGATACAGGGTGCGGCGATAGAGAAAAGCCGGCTCGAAAAGTTCTTCCTCTCGTGGATCTCCGGGGAAAGACTAATCTACAGAATATGGCCATGGGATCTCTTCGAAGTCAGCTGGAAAGACTCCCATACGCAGCTCTCAAAACTCTATCCCTTCAAGGAGGAGAGATGAAGTCACTGATAATAAAGGAACTCAGGGAGCGCATGCCCGTCCTCGTGATCGGTCTGATCCTCGGCTTCTGCCCGGCGCTGATAATATTCATCTACTCGATGTCCAACCCTTCAGAACTGGCCAGGCAGAACCTGGGGAGCGTGGTGTGCCTTCTCGAGTATCTCGCCCTCGCAATCTTCTATACCATGTTCATAACAGGCACCTCCATCGCAGGCGAGGTGGAGAGGAAGAACATATCATTTCTCTTCTCGCTTCCGCTTTCAAGAGCGAAAATATGGCTCGTCAAGTTCGCCGCATCCATCCTGTCGATGGGGCTCATACTCGGAGTGTTCCTGATTGTCAACAGCAGATTAATGGAGCTGAACAAGATTGTCAAGTCATATCACGACGGATTCACGCTGATACTGATTTCTCTGCCCATTCTGGTGCTGGCCATATCGATCTTCTCTTCTGCGGTAAGCTCGCGGGAAACTGCTTCCAGCGGCCTGTCTCTCCTTTTCCTGATAATGGTGCTGCTGATTCTGGCGCTCAGCTCATACATGCTCGACTGGTTCCAGTCGACGCGCTCTCTGGCAGCAGCTCTGTCCGGCTGGGTGCTCTTCTTCATAATCTGCTCGCTCCTTATATTCGTGAAAGCCGATTACTTCGATACCTTCAAGAAGAACATGACAGGAGCGAAGATAAGCGCGCTGGGACTCCTGGCTGTAATCGCGCTGCAGATTACCGTTGCGTGGCTTGACGTGGCGATGCCTGAAGGGAAGCCCTTCCCCTGGAACATCAGCACCAACAGGAAGGGTGACATGGTTTTTCAGATATACTACGACACCCACTCAGGCGGGAGCCGCTATATTCCCGATACGCGCCTTCTGCTGATGAAAGAGCCCGGGCATAAAATGAAATCTATTGCGCACAATGCAGTGGCGGGCTTTGAGCTCAATCCATCCGGAGAAATAGACTATCTCCTGTTCAGGAACAGTCAGGTGCTTGGCCATATCATATCTCCAACTGCAACGATGGAGATGTGGAGAAGCGACTTCAGCGGTCGGAATAAGAGAAAGCTGTATTCAACCGCAATAAACATAAGGGACTGGCATGAAATGTCGTATGCGTATGACAGAGGCAGAACTTATGCAATGATTCCCGGCATGGAGATCGACAGAGAGGGCCCGCACACTCTGCTGATCCTCTCGCCGTCAGGCGCAGTCGAGCGGACATTGCCGGTCCCGGGATACGTCTCCACTGAAAGGGGAGTGCACCTCAGGGTCATCGGCGGGAAGCTGTTCATCCAGAGCCGCACATACAGCTCAGGCAGAACGGAGGGCAATTACGAGTTCGGGGCGCTTTACAGGCTTGATCTCGAAACTGGCGCAGTGGATACGCTGTATGATCTCAACAGCATGAAGCCGCCTTCATCGATGGCAGGCAAGAACGGCAAAGCTCCCTCACAGATTGAAGTGGTTTCTCATGTGGACACGAATACGCGCATGATATCGCCTTCCGGAACTATGCAGCTCCTGAGGCGCTCATTCCGGGGCGACAAAGAGCACATCAGAGACGAGCTCTACCTGGCGGATCTGGACAGGAACGGGAAGCAGAAGATGATAGCCTCGACGAGCGGCCTGATCAGGAATCTGAACTGGCGCGACGGGAAAGTCATATACACCTGCTCAGGCCAGTATGGCTCTGAAGCCGCATCGATAAAATCGCAGGTTGTTCAGTACGACACCGCTTCAGGGAGCTCAAAGATTCTTTTTGAAGCCGGCAGCAGGGAGATGCTGTACACGACAAGATCGCAGTTTTCACGGTACAACGAGTACGGCGAGTATGCCGGAGTCGAGAGCGGGGCTGACTCCGGACCTGTCGAGCACTTTCTTCTGCACATCCTGAACAGGGATACGAAGAAGATCGGGCTGGTTCTGCTGAGCCTGAACGATGGCTCTGCCTCAACCCTGCTGGAAGGGAAGATGATAGGAGACGCCATCCTGTCACCTGATCTGAAGCAGCTTGCCTTCTTCAGGACTGACAGGACGCTCCCTCCCTGGCACGACAGATACAGGGGAGATGCGTCGCTGTGGATAAAGGATGTCGTCACGGGAGAAGAGCTCAAGGTGCGGGACTTCCCGAATGTCGATATCATTCTTCACAGTCCTCACAGCGTCGATATCACCTGGAGAAACGATCTGGAGCTGATCTTCACAGAGGAGCCCTTAAAGATCTTCTCGGTCACAGAGAAGGGCCATTCAGTCAAGCCTGTTTATCCCTGATGTCAAAGGCGGCTTATCGTGAGATCACCGAGCGTGACGCAGTAATCCTTCTTTTCGCCTTCCCTGCTCCAGGCGAGAATCACCTCGGAGGCCATGGCCACGACAATCAGTGACAGGTTGCGCGAGAGCGGCTCATCACATGGATCGCCCTGCCTGGCCACAGGCACTTTGTAGCGCTCATTCCAGATGACCTCGCCGTAGCCGTCGCTGCTGATCCCGATATGCAGGCAGGGCTTCTTCAGAGCCTCGCACGCATCTTTGACCACCTTTCTGGATTCGCTGTTGTCGAAGGCGTCGATGACAAGCTCAGCCTGGGCCAGAAGCTTTTCAGCGTTGCCTGCAGTCATCTCCCTGAATATGCCGTTCACCTCTGCGCCGACTGCCCTGTAAAGAGCGACAGAAAGAGCCTTCACCTTGGGCTGCCCTATGTCACCATTTCCATAAGGCTGATTGAACAGGTTTCGCTCCTCCACCCTGTCCCTGTCTATAACGGTGAGAGACTTGAATCGCATCCGGGCGAGGCTCTCGGCAATATTCCCTCCGAGTGTTCCTGCGCCGCATATCGTTATGTTCTTCATATTTTCACCCCGTCTGCATTCGGTCACTCTCGAGTGCAAATCAGCTGCATCGGCCTCAACGGTGAGATTATCTGCCGCCGATCTTTCCTCTCTGCTTTATCAGCGATGCCAGAGTGGTTATATCCTGCAGATTGTCGCCTCCCGACAGGCAGAAGCCTGCAGAGATGACGTTCAAATCGCGATCTATATATGATCTGTGAGTCTCGCTCCCGCGCTTCCACTGTACGAGATATCCGTCACCCTGCTCGGCTGCTCCAATCATCTCTGCGCAGCCGAGCTTCAGCGCCCTCTCGATTCTTTTCAGCGCGGCTTCTGAGTCCAGCTCGCCGATGCTCTTCTGCACTTTGAGGGCCAGAGAATAAAGCTCGAGTTCGGGCATGGAGACGTTGGAGGCAAACAGATGCAGACTCTCGACAGGAATGCTGTCGTTGAGAGCCTCCCTCATCTTCTGCGCTTTCCGGACGTCAAAGCCATTGCACGGTGAGATATACCAGTGATCGGTTCCATCGAAGGAGGCACGGACTGTGTCGAACTGCTGCTCTCCTTCGACGAGATATACCTTCACAAAGGCCTTCCTGATACTGTCACGGGCCCACCATATCCCTGCAGAGTCCCTGAAGAAGAGAACCAGATTGTGTGCAGGGAAGGCTCCTGCATAGCGCTCTTTCTCCCATATCTCGGCTTCCCTTACCAGGCGGGCCTTCCCCCGGTCGTGCATCTCGAATATGCCCCACCCTGAGAACTCGGTGTAGAGGTGGCACTCGTATATCTGCTCGAGAGCCCTTATCATTACCTTCCTCTTTTTAATGACAGGCGCAATGACCGTCTCTCCAATAGCATCTTTTTCTCTCTTCAGCATTTTCTCGAGCACATCCATCGCAGTCTCTCCTCTGCCTGATCCTCACTTCTATCACAGGACTTCGAATGTCTCTTCGTTGAACTGCACAGGCAGGCTGTTCATCGATTCCTCTGTGTAGAGCTCGCAGCCCAGCACTTCCTCGACCATCTCGAAGCTGTTCCCGGAGCACAGCATCGGGATCACGTCGGGAAGGTTGTAGTAATCGCCGTTGAAGTTTATCAGAGTCATGTCCTCTCCGGCCATGTCCTTTTCGAGAGGCGTCACGTTATTGCTGGCAACTTTGATGAAGAATACCTTGACAGATTTATTGTGCACCTTTTCATACCTTTTGAGCATATCCTTGAATCTTGGCCCTGAGTTCTCCTCTCCATCGGATATTATCACGATCTGCTCCACATCCTTGTCCATAAGGCGGCTGAAAGGAGCGCCTATGCTCGTGGCATTGCCGGCCGTTATTGGCGCGAAGGCCCGCTCCCAGCCGGCGAAATCCTTCCCTTTCGACTTCACTTCGAAGCTGTTTGTGTCAAAGGCGTATACATAAAAATCGGAAGCTGCTATAGTCGAGCACATTGCGGCGAGAAGCTTCCCGATCTCTATGCACTGCTCCATGCTGCCTGATTTGTCCACGAACAGCGCCGTTGGAAAATTAATCTTCCCCCTGTCGCTGAGCCTCTTGCTTGTAAGCTCCATGAGCTCTCTGGCAAGGCTGGCGTCTGCATTCACCTTGGAAAGCGCCACGAGAGACTTGAAATCCTGCACACGCGATTCTTTCTGGCCGTGCCTGAGCTTCTGCTCCACGACCGCCTTTATGTCAGGATCGTTGAGCGCGCCGCGCCGCTCGAAGAACTTCAGGTTGTTGATTACCTGCTGCGGCGTCATCACGGACACGAGCGCGAAGAGAACTGCAGGTGTGAAGCTCTTGATAGTCCCCATCGCCGCTGTATAGTGGATCCTGTGCCTCAGAATCAGCCTGGCCTGCTCGTCAGGCTTTGCTGATAGCTTTTCGAGCTGCTTTGCTATATAGACCCTGCTGTCTTCAGGCGGCTCGTCATCAAAGAGCACCTTCGACGCCCTCTCGGAGGGCCGTATATGCAGCGTAGCATAGAGATATTTCATCGCTTCGCGCCTTCTGATGACATGCTCGTCGAACCACAGCGGATTGTTCTCGCGCCTCCTGAGATAGAGGGTCACTGCCGTCTTCAGAGCCCTTGTCGAGTAGTTGAGGACTTCCTTTGTGTATTTTACGACTCTGCCAACCTGATAGGGGCGAAGATACTGCATGAGGACCTTCGCATGGTCCCTGTGCTCTTTGAAGGGGCTCGTGAGCAGGTGGGCGACGAAGAGCTCGTGATGGTCCCTGATCGTTCCCTTCTCGAAGTACCAGCGGGCCAGGTGGGCATAGAAGATCGGATCCCTGGCCAGAGCCTCCCTGTGAATGACCCCAAAGGTTGCCAGATCACCGTGAGTAGCCCTGAGAAATGAATCGAGGAGCCTCGATCTGATGCCGGCATCCTTTTCTCCCACTGCGTTAATCCTGGCCTGCGAGAGTGTGTGCAGAATGTTCGTCGCCTGACCGACTCCTGCTCTGTCCATTCCCTTTCTCTTCCTGCCCCGGTTCTTTGTCTTCTTTCTTGTCGGAGGCGGAGTGGTATAGGAAGGCGATATCGCCGATCCCGGCGAGCGGTTTTCCCACAGGGATGTGCTCAGTCTGGGTCCGGCGGCCGCATATGCCGGCTGTGCCGGGCTGCTTCCGAAGAGTTCATCTATGAATCGATAGAACGCGTCCATATGCTCTCCTCCTTGTATCTGCTCTTCATGATACAAGTATAGCTCATATCTGCCGTGACTTCAGTATTGCAGAGCACGCCGGTAATGTGCTCTGGAGCACATATGGCTGCAGGCGCCTGTGACTGCCGTCCGGAATCAGCAATCCGCTCCCGCTCTCCGGCTGGTGAAAAGCAGTCATCTGTCCCCGATTTCCAGCGGAAAAAGTAGTTGACTGTCCCCACTTTTCGTAATAAAAAAAGCCCCTGCCGGAATTGCGGGGCTTTGTTGCCGTGCGATGGCCGAGGCTAGCCGAATACTGCAGGCGGCCTTACCACCACACCGTCTGGGTTCCTGTCTATCACCATGTCCTTCAGAGCCTCAGACGGGATGCTGTATATCTCTGACAGCAGGCTTCTTATGGTGTTGTCACTTGTCTTGCCAGTGATGCCGAATTTCTCGCCGTCGAGAGATTCGCTCTTTCCTTTGAATCTAAGGTGCAGTCTCACTTGCTCAGCCCCCTTTCTCTCTCTTCTGATTCTATTCTACCGTATCGTGAACGATAAGTATGTGCCGCGCAGCACAGTCCCGCAATGAAGGTGGGAGGCCGTCCGGCATAGTATCTCAACATGAAGGCACTAATGACACGGAGCATCAGGATATATAGTGAATCAGAAAACCGGAGCCGTCAAAGAAGCACTCACATACTTCGTGAAAGTGCTTCTGACCTTTACAGCTCTTCAGTTTATCGTGGTAGTCCTCCATGAGCACACTCACAGTACAATGGCCTGGCTGCTGGGGTTCAAGCGGAATCCTCTCGAGATAGTCTGGGGAAACCCGCTGATGCTGACAGGCTGGGATGAGGGTGTGGACTACAGGGCGGTTTTCGCGTCAGGCCACCCAGCCGCAGCTGCTCTTACAGGCGTGAGCCCTCTGATCGCCCATGCGGCCATCGTGATCGCCGGAATCCTCGTGCTGAATACCGGAGCCGCCCGGAGCAGGAAATGGCTCTTCCACATCCTCTACTGGTTTGTCACAGCCAACTTCATGGAGCTGATAGCTTATATAAACATGCGGGCCTTCGCAGAGCACGGCGACATTGGAATCTTCAACCACGGATTGGGGCTTTCCCCATGGATAGTATTCACGGCAGGCTCCCTGGCAGTGTTTTACGGCCTTTATGCTCTGTTCAGCTCGGTCCTGCCTTCGGCGATTGCCGTCTTCGCGGCAGGTAATCCTCTCACAGGCCGGATGATAATCGTGATGACTGCGTTTCTGCTCTTCATATGGGGAAGCGGGATGAGGGTGATTCTGGCCTGCTACCCCGACCCCCAGTGGATGTTCGGGCTTGCAGGATTCATTGCCTTCGTGGCAGTCATCGCTTTCTACAGGCCTGTCAGTTCAGAGAAAGTCTGATATCCGGGCAGCAGGAGTGCCGCTCAGACATGACAGCGCCAGCCGGCAGATCCCTGAAATTTAACAGGAGTCCAGTCATAATTTAACAGACCTATGAGAATTTTGAGCTTTCTGTGGGCCTTTTATGGGCTTTTCGAGAGGCCTCGGGTTTATGATTATACCAGAGAACAAAAATTCAAGGAGGTAAAGAAAATGGACATAGGAAGCATCAGCGGACTCGGTGGAAGCGAAAGGTTTTCAAATCTTCTGGCCATCTTCCAGAAACTTCAGAGCGGAATCTCATCGTCAGACTCGGAAGGCCCCCAGAAGGTCGGCGACCCTCAGCCGCATCTCTACAGCAACGACTCGGTAAGCTTCAGCAGCGAAGCCAGTGAATCCCTGGCCGAGCAGTACGGCCTTCCTGAGGGTGGACCGCAGAAGGTCGGCGACCCTCAGCCGCATCTGAACGGCGGAAGCGGCGGACCGCAGAAGGCAGGCGACCCTCAGCCGCATCTGGGCGGCGGCGGCGGACCGCAGATGGCAGGCGACCCTCAGCCGCATCTGGGCGGCGGCGGCGGCGGACCGCAGAAGGCAGGCGACCCTCAGCCGCATCTGGGCGGTGGACCGCAGAAGCCTGGCGATCCGAGGTAGAATAAATGAGAGGGCTGTCAGAAACCTGGCAGCCCTCTTTCACTCTGCTATGTATCCGCCATTACAGTGAAAACCGCTCGTAATGGAGCCTCTTCCTTTTCACGCCCTGTGACGCGAGAAGCTTCACGAGCCCCATCATCATAGGCACAGGCCCGCAGATATATATATCTCTCTCTGAGGCATCAGGCACCAGGCGCTTCAGCTTTTCCCCGTCAATCCTGCCCTTTTCGTCACCAGGATCGGAGCTGTCGCTGATCACATATACCAGCTTCATGCCTTTGCTCTCTCTCAATGCATCGAGCTCACTGCCGAAGACAATCCCTCCCTTTTTCCTGCAGCTGTAAAGGAGAGTCACATCCTTCCCCTGCTGCAGAAACTTTTCAGCTATCGCCCGAATCGGTGTGATACCGATCCCGCCTGCAATCAGAAGGATCTTTTCGAGAGATGAAAATGGCGCAGTGAATACGCCGTGCGGGCCGTCTATGATTACCCTGGTGCCGGCAGGGAGCCGCGAGACCCTGGAGGTGAAACTTCCTGAGCTCTTGACAGTGATCCTCAGCAGGCCATCTGCTCCGCATGATGAGAGGGAAAACGGATGGGCTTCTGACATGAAGCCACTGGCCAGGAACCGCACAATTACGAACTGGCCCGGCTCAAATCGGAAACCGGCCATATTTCTGCCTCCGATATAGACAGATACGACATCGTCACTCTCCCTCTCCACCTTCTCAACCTTGAAGGCGTGGCGCAGATAGCTGACCAGAGGCTTCAGGAGGTGATATACGACAAGGTTCCCGAAGGTAAAGGCGTACATGAGATACCACAGCCTGGTCAGTGCAGGGCTGTCGAGCAGGTCGTTTCCCGTCCTGAACTGGTGGATGAATGCCAGGGCGATGGCGACGAGCGCCAGGACATGAATTCCGTACCATATCTCGTAGCCGAGCCTCTTCCGTATTGCACCGAGAGATAACAATACGATGGCAAAAAGTGAAATCAGCCCGTAGCTCGCAGGGACAACAGAATCCCACGTCATAAGCTCTTTGTACTGTTGAAACAACGGGTTTCCGAAGTCGCGTCCGTATCCGATGGACAGCAGAAGCGGGTGGGCGCACAGCAGCGGTATGATGAGAAGCCCGTTGATATGATGAGCGATTGTGAGCCTGTCGAGACCGAACAGGCGCTCGATCCACGACACCCTGCCGACGAGCAGAACCTGCAGCATCAGGCAGTAAACTCCCGCAAGCCCGGCAAGCCTGCCTGCCTCCACTATGATATTGGCGTTATCAGCCGCCTTCCTGGCGAGAAAGTTCAGATGCCAGTAATGCGCTGTCAGCAAGGGAACAGCTAATAGAAAGATATACAGGAATGCTCTTTTAATTATCAGGTTTCTTTTGATGGCGCTCACCCACCCCGCCCGTAGAATTTGAAGCCGCGCCTGCAGGCGCGGCTTTCGCTCACATTGTAAGATATCTGATTGCCAGACTATTTGACCTCATCGAATTTGTTTCTCGGCACAGAGCAGACAGGACACTTCTTCAGTGTCATGTCAACAGTCGTATAGCCGCAGACCGAGCAGACCAGAAAGCTCTTCGTTCCCTTCTTCCACGCGTCCATGTTCGAAAGGGCATCCTTGTAGAACTTCGAATGCTCGACCTCTGCCTTGAGGGCTCCGTTGAAGACCTTCACGGCGAATGTGTTTTTGTCTGTCTCTGCCTGCTTGATGAAGCCCGGATACATGGTGCCGCTCTCGTATGTCTCCCCTTTGAGTGCCGCCGCAAGGTTGTCCTTTGTAGACTTCACTTCCGGCTTCTTTATGTCTGCCTTAGGCTCGGCTTTCAGCTCCTTTATCGCTTTGGAGAGCCCTGCTGCGTGGACGCTCTCTGACTTTGCCGCAGCCCTGAAGAGGCTGGCCACCTGGCCGTAGCCATCTTTGTCGGCTTTCTCGGCGAACGCAAGATATCTGGCATTGGCATTTGACTCACCGTTAAAGGCAGTCTGGAGGTTCTCGAGAGTCTTCGAGGGAGCCGTGGCGGCAGACGCCGGCACAGTCTGGCAGAAAGAAAGCAGCGAGATCGTTAAGACGACTGCCGCCATCAAGGAAACAAGAACAATATCTCTTCTCTTCATTGTATCCTCCTGGTTTGTTCATATCGATCGAGAGACCAAGACACGGCCTGTTCAGCATCACCCCCTTCAAATGTTATAACAGGCGCACGTCTTTCATCAGCATTCAGAAATCAGGTATTGAAGATACGAAGACCTCTGCAGCAGCCTGGCTGCTTCTCACAAAAACGGCTCCCCCATTTTTTCTTCTTTACAGGGAAGGACAACTCCTTCCTTGAGCGAACCACAGGAAAGGCTTGACGCGCTACAGAGCCCGGTAGTAATATTATCTATAAGCCATCGAAATTATGTTTGACAAAACCACTGTTTCTGGCACATATACAGCACCAAAGGAGTATTTTATGAAGATACTGACCAGTGTCCAGGCGCTATACGTCACTATTGTGCTGCTGGCTGTCATCGCAGTATCGGGCTATATCCTCGAATACAATTCTGACAGGATGGAAGAGCGCTATGTAGAGACGAGGCTGGCGATGGAGAAGATCACCAGGCTGAATCTGGAGCTCGAGGCGATGGTCGGCTCGGTCATCATCAGCCGCGATCTGCTTGAGATGGAGGGATATGACGACATAGCGCAGGAAATCAGGCGGACAATTGAGCTGATAAGGGATTCCCAGGATGCAAGGGAAGTCAGGGAGGGCATGGCCAGCGCAATGATTGCCCAGAACAACTTCAGGCGGATGCAGAGCATCAGCGTCACGATGATGCAGAAAGGAGACTGGGACCGGGCAAAGGCCATCCTTATGGATCGAAACTACCTGTCAGCAAGGGAGAGCTTTCTGGATGGCGTGAGAAGAACAAATGACTTCATCACAGGCAGTTATGCAATGGCTCACGCTCGCACGGAGCGTTTCAAAGCCATCGCGTTTCTCATCCGCATACCAGCATTCATCATGATGTTCTTAGTGGGAGCTGCGTTTTCAAGGCGCGCCAGAGCCGATCTGGAAGAACAGATGAAACTGCGCCGCGAGATCGAGGCGGCCAATACCGCATTGGAAAGCCGGATCGCTGAGCGCACAAAAGAGCTGCTGACGATGTCGAAGGGCGCAGAGGAGCGGGCGCGGCATGAGCAGGCTCAGAGCTCCCTTTCCCATAATCTGCATGGCCTTAAGAACCTGGAAGACCTGAGCCGCAATGCGCTGGAGAGGCTCATTGAATACACCGGAGCGCCTATGGGCGCCATCTTTGTAAACACAGGCGAGGCCTCTGATATCTGCTACAGGAGAATGGCAGCCTTCGCATATCCTGAAGACGGCGGTCAGACCGTCTTCCGCCCGGGAGAGGGGCTCGTCGGACAGGCAGCGGCATGCGGGAAGCCGCTGCTGACGACCTTTTCCGCAGGAGAATACGGCGTCAGGAGCGGCCTCGGCACTCTTTCCCTCGGAGCCGTGCATCACATCCCGGCAGAATACAACGGCCAGGTGGCAGCTGTTCTGGAGATAGCGGCGGAAGCTCCTCTTTCGCAGGAGAAGGTCGCATGGCTGGTAGAAGCGGCGGCCACAATTGCGACGACGGTGATCTTCTCAATCGACGGAGATCGCCTGAAGTCAGCTTTCGAAAGGGTCTCGAGAAGCGAGGAGCATACGCGGCAGATTTTGAACTCGCTGGGCGAAGGAGTCTACGGCGTAGACAGGGATGGCCGGGTCACCTTCTGCAATCCGGCAGCGCTGTTGCTTCTGGGTTACTCTTCAATTGAAGAGATTCTCGGCAGAGACAACCATGCGCTGCTGCATCACACCAGGACAGACGGCAGCGCCTACCCTGCGGAAGAATGCCCTCTCCGCCAGGCGCTGGAAACAGGTGAGGCCTGCACAATCGAGGACGAGTATTTCTGGCGTGCCGACGGCACGCCGTTTTCTGTAAATGCAAGCTGCAGCCCTATTGCCCACAACGGCTCGGTTTCAGGAGCGGTGGTGGCCTTCATCGACATAACGGAGAGCAAAAAGGCAAATGAGGCACTGGCGAGAGAGCGCAGGCACCTGCAGAAGATACTCGATACATCTCCGATCGGCGTGGGAATCTCGGTGGACAGCGTGATCCGGTTTCACAACCCCAGGTTTGCCTCGATGATAGACCTGAAAGTCGGCAGCGGAGTGACCGACTGCTATGTAAACATCGAAGACAGGCAGAAGATATTATCAGGACTGAAAGAAAACGAGATAATACGTGATTTCGAACTGCAGATGTACAGCCCGGATCGTGAGATCCGCGATATTCTGGCCACGTACATGATAACAGAATACGAGGGCAGAAGAGGAATACTGGCGTGGATGCTCGATATCACCGAGCGGAAGAAGACTGAGCGGGAAATGCTCGAAAACCTCGAACTGCGGGAGCGCATGATGGATGTGGAGCGCTTCAACCGCCTGGCGCAGGGCCGGGAGCAGCGCATAGTCGATCTGAAGAGGCAGATCAACGCGATGGCTGCGGAAATGGGACGGCCTGTGGTCTTCGAAGCGCCTGAGTCCACCGACTGGATAAACGAGATTGCAAAGATAGAAGAAGACGACAATATCAAAATAGATGAATCGCTGACACTCGCCGAGCTGGTCGACCTGGAGAGAATGCAGACACTATTTTCCAGCTTCTGCGAATCAGTTGGAGTGGCGTCAGCCATTATAGATCTCGAGGGAAAGGTGCTCGTCTCCGCAAGATGGCAGCGCTGCTGCACTGATTTTCACCGGGTAAACGAAAGCACATGCGCGCTGTGTGTAGAAAGCGATACCGATCTTGCGCTGAACCTCAGCAAGGGCAAAGATTTCTCGATGTACCGATGCAAAAACGGCATGACCGACTGCGCATCGCCTATCATAATTGATGGCCGGCATTACGCAAATGTTTTCATAGGACAGTTTCACACAGAAGAGCCTGATATGGAGTTTTTTCGCAGACAGGCAACCACCTGGGGATTCCCTGTGGAAGAATACCTGAAGGCGGTAAGGGAAGCGCCTGTTATAGATGAGAGGAAGCTGCCTGCCATCCTCGATTTCATAACCGATTTCGCCAGAATGATAGCCTCGCTGTCGATCGAGCGAAGAAGATCCGATGTAGCAAAAGTAAATATGAAGCGCCATACAGACGAAGTGCTGAAGCAGCGGGTTGCGGCGCTCAGCCTTGCAGAAGATGCGGACAAGGCGCGGCTTGAAGTGGCGGCATACAGGGACCACCTCGAGGAGCTTGTAGAGAAGCGCACAGCCGAGCTGGCCACGGCAAGAGAATCAGCCGACGAGGCGAACCGGGCGAAGAGCGAGTTTCTGGCCCGCATGAGCCATGAGATCCGCACTCCGATGAACGCCATAATCGGCATGAGCCACCTCGCCCTTCAGACAGAGCTCTCGAAGAAGCAGCACGACTACATAACAAAAGTGCACCAGTCCGCCCTGTCATTGCTCGGAATCCTGAACGACATTCTCGATTTCTCCAAGATAGAGGCTGGAAAGCTCGACATAGAGTCTGTAGAGTTCGAGCTGGACGATGTGCTCGAAAAAGTCACAGGCATGACCGCTTTGAAAGCGGAAGAGAAGGGCCTGGAGCTGCTCTTCATGAGAGGAGCCGGTGTGCCTGACTGGCTGGTCGGCGATCCGCTGCGCCTGAGCCAGATCCTGATCAACCTTACAAACAATGCGATGAAATTCACCGAAAAGGGTGAAGTGGTGATCTCGACAGATCTCGTCGAAAAGAACGACAGGCAGATCACTCTCCGCTTTACGGTCAGGGACACAGGCATAGGGCTCACGAAGGAGCAGATAGGCCGCCTGTTCCAGTCATTCTCGCAGGCAGACGGCTCCACGACCCGCAAATACGGAGGCACAGGCCTCGGGCTCGCTATCTGCAAGAGGCTCAGCGAGCTTATGGGCGGGACAATCTGGGTGGAAAGCGAGCCCGGGAAAGGCAGCAATTTCATTTTTACCGTTGTATTCGGCCGCAGCACTGAAGCAAGAAGGCCCCGCCTGTCGCCCATCCCTGATCTGCGAGGGACAAAAGCACTCGTCGTAGACGATTCCAAGATTGCCAGGGAGATCCTCGTCAGCGCGCTGAATTCGCTGGGCTTCGATGTCACGGCGGTGGCTTCAGGGAGAGAGGCTGTAGAGGAGATTGACAGGAGCGACAGGGAGAACCCTTACGAGATTGTGCTGATGGACTGGAAGATGCCAGGCCTTACTGGAACAGAGGCAATCAAAGAGATAAAGAAAAGCAGGAAGAAATCAGACAAGGCATCTCCCAGATTCATAATGATAACGGCCTACGGGCGGGAGGAAGTGCTGAAAGAGGCCGAGGATGCCGGAATCGACGGATTTCTCATCAAGCCTGTCAGCAACTCCATCCTCTTCGACGCAATCATGGGCGTGATGGGCAGGGAGGTCAGGAAGGCTTCAGCGAAAGACCTGAGAGCCGGCGTCGACAGCGAGTCACTGGAGCCGATCAGAGGCGCCAGGGTGCTTCTGGTGGAGGACAACGAGATCAACCAGCAGATCGCCACAGAGCTGCTCGAGCAGGCCGGACTTGCAGTGACGGTGGCAGGCAACGGACGGCAGGGATTGGAGGCCGTCGAGGCAGAGGACTTTGATCTTGTGCTTATGGACATCCAGATGCCTGTCATGGACGGCATGGACGGCATGGAAGCCACGCGCAGGATCAGGGCCATTGACAGGAAGGGAATCGGTGAGCTTCCGATTCTGGCGATGACAGCCAACGCCATGGCCGGCGACAGAGATCGCAGCCTGGAAGCAGGGATGAACGATCATGTGACCAAGCCCATCGATCCCAGGGAGCTTTTCTCGGCGCTGATGAAATGGATAAAGACAGACAGGGTGAAGGCTCACGCCGGGCCTGCATTGGATAGAGGCGCAGACAGGGCACAGGCCCGGGCAGACAGTTTGCCTGAGATACCCGGAATAGATACCGGCGCAGGCCTGGCGAGAGTGGGAGGCAATTCGAGGCTTTACCTGGACCTTCTCGGCAAGTTTCTGCGGGACCACGGAGACGCTCACAGGGAGATTGCGGAAGCTCTCGAAAAGAAAGACGCAGAACTGGCAAGGCGAATCGCCCATACAGTCAAGGGAACTTCCGCGAACATAGGGGCCGCGGCGCTCTCAGCTGCAGCATCCTCAGTGGAGAGCTCCATAGCTTCAGATGACGGAGAAGCGCTGCCGGCTCAGCTGTCACAGCTTGGCGCGCGCCTGCAGGAGATATCAGCGGCATTGAAAACAGCGCTGGAGAAGCTGAAGCCTGCAGAGCCAAAGGGCGCAGACCGCCCTCAAGGTGACAAGGCGAAGCTCGCGGAATTTATCAGCTCGCTGCTGCCCCACCTGCAGAAACAGAAGCCCAAGCCCTCCAAGGATCTGATGGGCGAGATCTCGGGGTATGCCTGGCCTGCTGCATATTCAGACGAAATAGCGGCGCTGGGGAGGGCTATCAACGGATACAAATTTAAGGAAGCGCAGAGAATAGCGGAAGAAATGGCTGAAAAGCTCCGCTAGGGAACTGGCTTTTTCGCTTGAAACATGTCGGTCCGGCCTGCCGAACTGTTAACATTCTCTTTACAGCATGAGCAATTCTGTTATGATAAAATAATCTGGGGCATGGCAGCCCTGCAGGATAACTATTTCAACTTGGAACGGTGACGACAATGGAGATAAAACCTGGAAAGCCTTTCGACATATTCACATCAGGCCCTGTCTCAGGCAAAGGCGTCACAAAGGAGAGCGATCACGAGATATCCATACAGGATACAGTATCGGAGAGCGCTCCGCAGGAAGGCGCACAGGACCCGGGAGCGGTTTACGGAAAACAGGACGCAAAGCCTGTTCAGGATCCGAAAGCCGCAAAGGAAACTGCTTCCACTCAGATTGCCGCCAATGCGGCAATTAATCCCGAGGCCGGCGAGACTGGCGCGGAGAATGCGGCAGTCTCGGCCGCCTCCACAATCGTATCTGGCCCTGTCGGCGCCGCCATTTCCGAACAACTGAAGAACCTCAGCGGACAGAACGTCGAGTTCTTCCTCAGGCGAAGGCTCTACATCCCGAAGCTGATGAGCCCGTTCAGGCAGATTACGGAAGAGAAGGCTGCGAAGATACTGTCAGGCGACAACATCAAGAAGAAAGGCCGCATCCACGCATCTGTCAACGAAGGCTCGCTGGCCCGCATATCAGGGAAGGCTGAAGTGGACGAACTGTCGGCATTCAATGATCAGGGCCCGGACTCATCGCTCAGAAACAGGGATCTCGCAGCTTTCCTGAAGAGAGCCACGAAGGAGTTCTACATCGAAAGCGATGACGGAAAGGCAAAAAAATCCTTCGGCGTATACCGATATGTGCTCGACGGCCCGCAGCAGAAAGACATGGAGAGCCCCCGGACAATCTCATTCTACTACAAGGGCGCGAAGGTTCTGAATGTCACGCCTGACGAGATCAGAGACACAAAAAGATGTGAAGACACTCTCACGACTTCCAGAGAGGTAGCGGAGAAGCTGAACGGCAAGCCCTCGCTGCTGGAGCAGGTGATGAAGCCCATAGGCGACGAGCTGATGAGCGACAGGCTCGAGATAGCCAAGGGCCTGCAGAAATATACATATTCGGAAGAGACTGCCCACGAGTTTCATATGATCAGGGACCGCTCGAAGGACGGCGCCGACTTCGTAAAGACCGGAAAGCTCTATCTGGGGCTCCTGTCTGTCATGCAGAGGGGTTATCGGGACTCGAAGAACACGGTGACCCTGGATTTTATCAGGGACAGGCTGAAGGATCATCCCGATGATTACCAGACCTTCTTCACGATGTTGAAGAGCGGCACAGATGTGGAAGCGGCGAAGAAAGTCTTCGACTGCCTCCCGCAGCCTGCCAATGAGAAGGACTACGAAAAGGCCGGCGAGGTCTTCATGAATGGTAAATGGAGCGCCTCCGGAGTCGAGGAAGTGATGAAGCCTCCTCTCGACGCGCCATTACAGGACCGCTCGGACATACTCGCGGGAATCGGAAAGTACATCAGAAAAGACGATTATGATAATAACAAGAACGCATGGACCATCCAGAAGGAGGACATGCAGTATCTCAGGGACCACTCGAAGGACGGAGCCGAATTCTCGAAGATCGGAAAGCTCTATGTGGAGACACTCGATTCATACGGGCAGAGCGAATGGTCGCCGAGCTACAGGGCGGGCCTCGACTTCATAATCAGGAGGCTCAAGGACAACCCTGACGAGTTCGCCGTGTTCAAAGGCCTGCTCTCAGGCGGAGTATCGATGAGCGCCGCCATAGCAATATTCGACACGCTCACGCAGCCTGTCAAGCCGGGCGACTACGAGAATGCAGCAAAGCCATTCCAGGGAGACAAGTGGTGGAACGGCGAATGGGTGCAGAAAGCCGCCACACCCCACGACAGCATCACTCTCGACGAGAGAGTCGATCTCATCAAGAAACTGAGAAAGCACAACTACTACGGCAAGGAAGTCGCGGCAGACTATGACAGGCTCATCCAGGCGTATCCGAAGGCCGGCGATCTCAAAAACGCGGCGGCGCAGTATCTCGAAGCAATCAGGACATTCAACTCCAGCTTTCACAAGGACTTATACGACAGGGCCTTCGAATTCATAAAAACCAGGCTCCACGAGCACCCCGATGAGCACGGCGCCTACGTGGATCTGCTGAAGAGCGGGATGAACGAAGACGCTGCAAGAGCCGTCTTCGACAATCTGCCAAAGCCGGTTTCACAGGGAGATTACGCCAGCGCGGCAGCCGCTCTCAAAGACGCGAAATGGAGCAAGGCAGGAGTGGAGGAGGTCATGAAGCCGCCGCTCGACGCGCCGCTGAAGGACCGCTCGGACCTGCTGGCAGGGCTTGGAAAGTATATAAGAA